>Ga0114976_10000098_pt1 | contig 46141 bp, 46 predicted proteins | sample S_130805_EF_Meta_FD_87319 | JGI IMG/M metagenome (GOLD analysis project Ga0114976, IMG submission 87319) | Freshwater microbial communities from Lake Simoncouche, Canada to study carbon cycling - S_130805_EF_MetaG | ecosystem: Environmental > Aquatic > Freshwater > Lake | place: Lake... | reverse complement strand
CGGCGGTGGAGAAATTCTTTTTCTATCGCTCTAGCACCACCATTGCGGTGGTCCAAGCCCGCGGTGTGGTGATTATGACCCTGGCACGTTTTGCCATTCCCGTTGTCGAGTTTCCACCGATGCAGATCAAATTGGCCGTGGCCGGCCATGGCCATGCCGAAAAGGCTGAGGTGCTGGAGGCGGTGATGCGTGAGCTGGACCTGGAGGCCCCGCCGCGCCCGGATGACGCCGCTGATGCCCTCGCTGTGGCGCTGACTGGTTGGTTTCAGCGGTGATTGCGGACGGGTTTGTGATGGTCCGGCGTTTCAGGGGGCGTTCCCGACTTCACCACACCCGATAGGATTAGTTGATGTTTACCAGTTCATTCCCTGGTGCGATTCAACCTCCAGGACGAGGGTTTCAGCTCCTGTCTTGCCCAAGTGAATGCCCTCCTGCGCGCTTGGGAGTTACCGAAGGTACGGCCATTGTTTATGCAAAATCTTTGATGTGTAAATTCAACGTGAACAATCGTCTCCGGGTGGTTCGGGCCGCGATGGGCCTGGGCGTTCTCCCCGCCCAGGGGGCCTGACGATGTCCGCAGCGGTGTCCTCCCTGCCCTCGGAATCGAAGCAGGCGCTGCGCCTGCAGTGGCGTCGCCGACGTCGCGAGGCCCTCCCGCCCGTGGAGCCGTTGCTGCAGCGCCGGGCCCTGGCCCAGGTTCCCCTGCTGTTGGGAGCCCAGGGCTGGTTGGGGATCAGCTGGCCCCTGGCTGGCGAAGCCGACCTGCGCTGCCTTGCCGCCGGTCTTCCCGGTCGCCTGGCCCTGCCGGCGATCGTTGACGATCACTTGGTGTATCGACCCTGGACCCCCACCACCGCCCTGGCCAAGGATGCCTGCGGCATTCCCGCCCCTGTCCAGGACATCGCTCTGGCCGCCGAGACGATGGCGCTGCTCCTGGTGCCGGCCCTGGCGATCGATCAGCACGGGATTCGGCTTGGCTCCGGTGGAGGCTGGTACGACCGTCTGCGCGCCGCTCCTGCCTGGCGGGCCGTGCCGGCCCTGGCGGTGCTGCCGGCCGCCTGCGTGGTGGAGGCGCTGCCGAGCGATCCCTGGGATGTGCCCTTCGATGGTTGGCTGGATGAACGGGGCTGCCACTGGATCCGCCCTGCGGCGGTCCATCGATGAGCTCGGCGCACGGAGCCTGGAGACCTTGGCCTGCATTTCAGGCTTTTAAGGCAGGCGCGGGTGCTGCGCGTTAAGCCCGGAGATTTGCCAAGATCGCTCAAGAGCGTGTCGTTGCCTTGGATCATCTGTCGTCCCACGCCGGTCCCCGCCCCCTCACCGCCGCGGAGCGGGTGATGGCCTCGGAGCTGCAGGGTCGCAGCGACGCCAACGATGCCCTGTCCATGATGGTCAGCTCGATGGCGCGCATGGTGCAAGCGGGGAAGGGGAGCCAGAGTCGCTGGAAAGCCAGCTGAGAGCCCCCATGACCCGTGTACTGCCTGCTGTTGTGACGGTCCTCGCGGCCAGTGTTGTTGGCGTTGGGGCCCAGCCCGCCCAAGCCCATGGCATCCAGAGCACCCTGGAACAACTGAGCGCCCTGCGATCGCCCCTTGCTCAGGGGGCCACCTCCAAGGCCCAAATGCAACTGGAAACCCGTTTCTCCAGCGGCCTGCCGGCCCAGGATGCTGCGGTGCGGTTGGTTCCCCCCGGCGGCGGAAGGGCCATTGAGCTCGGGCACACCGATGCCTCCGGCCAGCTCCGCTTTGCGCTGCCGGCACGGGTTGGGGCCGATTGGGAGGTACAGGTGGATGCCGGCTCCGGCCACCGGGACTACCTCGAACTTCCTGGCGCGGATCCACGCCATGCCCAGCTGCCGTCCATGCTGCGTGTGGACCACGTCCTAGCCACCCAGGCCTTGGCGCCCCTGGCCCTGGTGGGCCTGATCGGCGGCCTCGGCAGCTGGCTCAGCAGGCCTCGTCCCCCCCAGCGCTGATCCCCCTCCCCCCTCCTCCCATGGCCACCGGCAGTGCCGCCCTCGACCGCATCGTCGAACGCCTGGGCAGCACCTCCGACCCCAAGCGGCGCTACGAATACGTGCTCTGGTTGGCCAAGAAGCTCCCGCCGCTGCCGGAAGACCTGCGCCAGGAGGTGTTCAAGGTCAAGGGCTGCGTCTCCCAGGTGTATGTGGTGGCTCAGCTGGTGGAGGGCAAGCTGCATTGGCAGGGGGAGTCCGACGCCGCGATCACCAAGGGCCTGCTTGCCTTACTGATCGAGGGGCTGGAGGGGCTGACCCCAGCTGAAGCGTTGGCGATCGATCCAGCTTTTCTCGCCGCCACCGGCCTGCAGGCCAGCCTCACCCCCTCGCGGGCCAATGGCTTCCTCAACATCTTTCGCATGATGCAGGCCCAGGCCAAGGGTCTGGCGGCGAACTGATCTCAGACCTGCCGCGGTCGCTGTCCCTTCGATTTCTAGGATCCCGTTTTTGCGGGAGCGTGCGCCATGACCATCGGCATCGGCTTGCTGGGGCTGGGCACGGTGGGAGCCGGCGTCGCCGCGATCCTGGCCAGCCCTGAGGGGCGCCATCCCCTGGTGGGTCACCTGGCCCTGCGCAGGGTGGCGGTCCGCGACCTAAGCCGGCCGCGGCCGATCGAGATCCCCTCCGAGCTGCTCACCACCAGCCCCGAGGCGGTGATCGATGATCCCGCCGTGGAGATCGTGGTGGAGGTGATGGGGGGCCTGGAGCCAGCCCGCTCCCTGATTCTGCGGGCCATCGCCGCCGGCAAGTCGGTGGTGACCGCCAACAAGGCCGTGATCGCCCGCTACGGCGAGGAGATTGCCGCCGCCGCCGCAGAGCGCGGCGTTTATGTGTTGATCGAGGCGGCGGTGGGCGGCGGTATCCCGATCATCGAGCCGCTGAAGCAATCCCTGGGCGGTAACCGCATCCAGCGGGTGAGCGGCATCATCAACGGCACCACCAATTACATCCTCAGCCGCATGGCGGATGAGGGGGCGGCCTACGCCGATGTGCTGGCCGATGCCCAGCGGTTGGGCTATGCCGAGGCCGATCCCGCCGCCGATGTGCAGGGCGGCGATGCTGCCGACAAGATCGCCATTCTGGCGGGCCTGGCCTATGGGGGCCCGGTGGAGCGCAGCGCCATAGCCACCGAAGGCATCGACCGCCTCGACGCCCGCGATGTGGCCTATGCCGCCCAGCTCGGGTTTGTGGTGAAGCTGTTGGCGGTGGCCGAACGGGTGGACAGCAGCGAGGTCGCCGCACCATTAGCCCTGGATGTGCGCGTCCATCCCACGTTGCTGCCCCGCCAGCATCCCCTGGCCGGTGTCCATGGGGTCAACAACGCCATCCTTGTGGAAGGGGACCCGGTGGGGCGGGTGATGTTCTACGGCCCCGGGGCTGGTGCTGGCCCCACCGCGTCCGCGGTGGTGGCCGACATTCTCAACATCGCCGGGATTCGTCAGATGGGCGGTGCGGATGCCGGCCTCGATCCCCTGTTGGCCGCCAGCAGCTGGTGCCGGTGCGTGCTGGTGGATGGCTCTGCGACCCACCATCGCAATTATGTCCGTTTGCTAACCCGCGATGAGGCGGGAGTGATCGGCAAGATTGGCACCGGTTTCGGCCAAGCCGGCGTCTCCATTCAGTCGATCATTCAGTTCGAGGGCCAGGGAGGGGGGGCTGAGATCGTCGTGATCACCCATGAGGTGCAGGAATCCCGCTTCCGCGCTGCCCTGGCCACGATCGAGGCCCTCGCCGAAGTGGATGGCGTGGCCGCCTGCCTGCGCACCCTCTGAGGGCTCACCCAAGGGGGCCGCATGGTATAGGCGTCGGTCGCGATCCCCTGACCAGGAAGCCGAGCTGTAACTAAGCGAACCCACAATGGGGCGATCCCAAGAAATCCTTAAGATCGTCCCCGTTCGATTGTTTCGGCCTCCCCCTTCTCCAGCCTCCCTTCCCATGGATTTCCATCAGGGTGACTGCATCCGTCTCGCCGCTCCCCCCAGCGCCGACACCAGCGGGTCCCCCGTCGACAACCAGCTGTATCAGGTGATCAGCATCGACCCTGACGGCGGCCGTTGCTGGCTGCGCCGCTGGCCGATGGCCCCCAAGGGCTCGCCTGTGTTCGAACTCGACCTGCAACATCTCCAAGCGTCGACCGCTCCCTCGCGGGTCGGGGCCACCTGGGGTACCTGAGCTTGCCACGGTCTTGAATGGGGTCGCTCCGTTGAGTCGGGCTTGCCTTCCCCCTTGGCCCTGTCGCCCCTGACGCCGCTGACCTTGCCCCTGGCGCGGCTCCCCAGGCTTCGTTCGCGCCTGGTGGGCTTGGCCACGCTCCGCCGATGGGCCGCTGCGATGGCCTTGATGGCCCTGCCGGCCCTGCTCGCGGGCTGCCAACCGGCCCGGCCCAGCGGTCTGCTGATCATCGCCAGCAGCAGCCGGATCGATTCCCTCGATCCCACCCAGGCCTCCCGCAGCGGGATCATGCAGACCCTCAGCGCCCTGGGGGATCCCCTCTACGTCATCGCCGCCGACGGCACGATCACGCCCCGGTTGGCCACTGCCCTACCCCAGCTCAGCGCTGACGGCCTACGGGCCCGGATTCCCCTGCGTCAGGGGGTCAGCTTCCACGACGGCACCCGCTTCGATGCCGCCGCCATGGCGTTCTCTCTGCAGCGCTTCATGGCGATCGGCACCCTCAGCTACCAGCTCACAGACCGGGTGCGGGCCGTGCGGGTGAGCGGGCCCTACGCGATCGAACTGGAGCTGTTGCGGCCCTTCAGTCCCTTGCCCCGGCTTCTCAGTTCCATCTTTCTCACGCCGGTGTCGCCACGGGCCTATCGCAACCATGCCCGTAGCCCTCTCAACGATCGCTTTGTGGGCACCGGCCCCTACCAGCTCTCCTTCTTCAGTCGTCAACAGCAGCGGCTCACCCCCTACCCCCACTACTGGGGAGCCAAGCCCGCCAACAGCGGCCTTGCCCTGGTCAGCCTCAGCAACTCCACGGCCCTCTACGGGGCGCTGCGGAGTGGGGAGGTGGACGTCCTGCTCTCGGGCAACCTCGAGATTGACCACCAGCAGGCCCTGCATCGCGAAGCGGAAGCCGGACGGCTGCGCGAGACGGTGGGTCCCGCCCTGGAGATCAGCCTCCTCTCCCTGCTCACCGATCAGCCCCCCCTACAGAATCCCAGCCTGCGGCGTGCCGTCGCCCTCAGCCTGGATCGCGCCACAATCAGCCAACGGGTGAGCCTGGGCCTCCGCCCCCCCCTGCAGGAGCTGGTCCCGCCCTCCCTGCCCGGCTCCGATCCGAAGGCCTGGCCCGCCTACAACCCCACCGAGGCTCGGCGGCTATTCCGTCAGGCGGGCTATTGCCAGGGCCGTCGCCTTGAGCTGCCCGTCACCTTCCGCTCCGATGTGCCCACCGATCGGCTGTTTGCCCTCACCTGGCAGAGCCAGGTCCGCCGTGATCTGGCCCCCTGCCTCGCGCTGGCGGTGAGCGGGATGGAATCGACCACCGCCTATTCCCAGCTGGATAAGGGCAGCCTGACGATGCTCCTCTACGACTGGGCTGGCGACTACCCCGATGCCGAAAACTTCCTGACCCCCCTGCTGGGTTGCTCGGCATCCCGCGGGCAGCGCTGCCTGAAGGGCAACAGCGTGGCCAGCGGCAGTTTCTGGAGCGAACCGGGCCTGGAGGCGCAGCTGCAGGACAGCTCGATCCAAACCGGCCCCGCCCGCGAGGCGCTGTTGCGCACGATTCAACGCCGAGCCGCCGCCGCCACTCCCTACATCCCCCTCTGGTTGACGCGGCCCGTGGCCTGGAGCCGGCGCCAGGTGAGCCCAATCCGCTTCGACGGCTCCGGTCGGGTGGTGTTTGGTGAGCTGCATCTGGAGGGTCAGCCATGAGCCGCCGCCGTGAACTGATCCGCTATCTCGGGGCTCGAATGGCCCTGGTTCCCCTGATGCTCTGGCTGATCGCCAGCCTGGTGTTTCTGTTGTTGCGCGTGGCCCCGGGGGACCCCATCGACGCCCTGCTGGGCCCCCGGGCGCCGGAAGCGGCCCGCATCGCTCTGCGCCATCAGCTTGGCCTGGATCGCCCCCTGATCAATCAGTACGGCAGCTTCCTGGGGGATCTGGTCCAGGGCAACCTGGGCATCTCCCAACACAGCCAGGAACCGGTGCGCGCGATCATCGGCGCCAGCCTGCCCGCCAGTGTGGAGCTGGGGATGGTGGCCCTGCTGCTGGCCGCCGTGCTTGGCCTGGCCGTGGGCCTGAGCGGCATTGCCCGCCCGGAGGGGCGCCTCGACCTGGCGGGTCGCCTGTTCGGCATCAGCACCTATGCCCTGCCCCCGTTCTGGGCGGCGATGGTGGTGCAGCTGGTGTTCGCCGTGGGGTTGGGTTGGCTGCCGGTGGGCGGCCGCTTTCCCCCCACCCTGCTGGAACCGCAGGGCAGTGGCTTCTTCTTGTTGGATAGCCTCCGGGCCGGCAACTGGGCCCAGCTCCAGGGCACCCTGCGCCACCTGGTCCTGCCGGCCTCCACCCTGGCCCTGTTGTTGAGCGGCATCTTCACCAATGCCCTGCGGCTGAACCTGCGCCGCGCCCTCGATTCCGACTACGTCGAGGCGGCCCGCAGCCGCGGGCTCAGCGAACGGCGGGTGGTGCTGCGCCACGCGTTGCCCAATGCCCTGTTGCCGGTGCTCACGATTACGGGCATCACCGTGGCCTCCCTGATTGGGGGCGCCCTGCTGATCGAAGTCACCTATTCCTGGCCGGGGATCGCCGCCCGACTGCAGGAGGCGATTGCGCAGCGTGACTATCCCCTCGTGCAGGGCATTGTGGTGGTGGTGGCGGCCTTGGTGGTGCTGGTGACGGTGGCCGTGGACCTGCTCGTGGCCCTACTCGACCCCCGCATTCGTTTCTGAGCCCGTCCGGGCGCGACGTTCAGCGCTCCCCCAGGTGGCGCCAACGGCGCACGGAGAGGGGATCCAGCACGTAGGCCGTCACCCCCTGCTGCAGGCGTCGCTGGGCGGGCAGCAGCAGCAGCGGCGGATTCAGCCCCTGCATGAATTCCACCGTGAGGCGCAGCAGCATCCCCTGCACGGCGGTCGGATCCACCCCCACTAAGGCATCGCCCAGTTGGAAGAGGGCCTCCTCCTGCATCGACATCTGCACGGGGGAGAAATGGCTCCCCCCATCCACCAGCACCAAACGGCTGCGGCGATCATGGACGCCCCGGAACAGTTGCCATTGCTCCGCGAGTGGCGGCGTGATCAGATCAAGGCTGCCGCCCACCATCAGCAAGGGCACCGGCAGGGCCGCCAGCCCCCGCTCGGGCCAGAGCAGGCTGCCGAAGCTGTTGAACAACACAATCCCGCGCAGATCCGCGAGCGGCGGCTCGGCGGGGGGCGCACCGACGTTGAGCAGCTGGCACTGCAGCAACTGGGAAGGATTGGCAATGGGCAGGGGCCGGAGGGCCTGGCGACAGCGCCGCTCCAAGCCCGGCTCCGTTTGCAGCCCGGCCAGGAGCAGGGCTGTTAGTCCGCCGAGGGAATGGCCCACCACCACCACGCCCTTTCCGTCCAGCCCCAGCTCTCCGCGCCGCTGGGCCGTCAACACGGCCCGAAGATCGGCCAGTCGATCGCCGAGGGTCTCGATCCCAGGCGGTGGCCGCTCTCCGCCGAAGGAGGCCCGTAGGGCCAGGGCATCACTGCCCGGATGCTGGACCACGACCACGGGCCAGCCCCGCTCCGCCAGGGCGGCGGCCAACCACCGCAGTTGATCGGCAGTCCCGCCCAGTCCCGGCGTGATCAACACCCAAGGCCCGGCCGCCGCCTTGGGCCCGACCGGCCAGATCTCCAGGGGCAGGGGATCCGGCCGATGGGCCACCCGCAGCGGCAGGGTGCGGGGCGGTCGCAGCGCTGGAGGCACCTTCGAACGGCCCGGGGGCTTCCCCGTGGTGGTTCCGGACGCCCCAAGGCCCATGAAGGAGCGGGCCTGATGGCGGGGCAGGGGCAGCTGCTGAAGCTGTTGCAACGCCAGCTGCTGGCGGTTCAGCTGCAGGCGCCATTGCTGGGCGAGGTTGAGTAAATCGTCGAGCTGGAGGCTGAGGCTGGGCTCGGGAAGGGCGCGCAGAAGTGCGATCGCCGTAACCGGCTTGCCTTCGGCCAGCAATTGGCGAAGGGTGGGCTGCAACAACGGGGTGGTGCTGCGGCCGTCGGCGCTGGTAAGCAGGCCGCCCAGTTCGGCCAACAATTGGTTCCCGGTCCAGGTGTCGAGGAGCTGGCGGCCGAAGCTGCGATCGCGCAGCAGGGGCGCCCGCAACAAGGCCCGCAGATGGCGTCGGCTGTCGGCATCCAAGAGCCCGAGCCAGACCGCCAGATCGGCCCCGCGCTCGCCAGCGGGTAACTGGCCATTCACACTCCAACGTTCCAGCTCGTTGAGATTGAGGGGAATCTGCAGCCCTTCCAGGCGCAGCTCCAGCTGCTCCGCCGCCGCCGCTGGCCGCCCCCCCCCGGCGCCAAGCCCCCCCGCGCCCAGCGCCATCAGCAGACTGAGCAGCACACTCCCGACTTTGTGAACGCGCTTTGGAACAGGCACAGGGAGAACCCCCACAACGGCCCTGGTGGTTCCAGTTTCCCGTGCCGCTGCGCGAACTGACCGTGATCCGTCTGGTCGCCGCCGTTGGCGCCGGCGGTGTGCTGTATCTCACCCCGATCGTGTTTCACGATCAGGCCTTCAGTGCTGGCCTCGTCACCCGAGGGCTGGCCCTGGCGGCCTTGGCCGGAACCGTTGGTCGCCTGGGAAGCGGCCTGCTGCTCGATCGCGGCCTGTCCTGCTCCTGGCCGGTGGGGCTGGCGGTGGTGGCGGCCCTGGCGGGGGATGGGGCCCTGCTGCGGGCCCACGACCTCCCCGGCTATCTGGCCGGTCAGGTGCTGCTGGGGATCTCGATGGGGCTGTACTGGCCAGCGATCGAGCTGGCGGTGCCCCTGAGCTGCCCACCGGTCCGTTCCGCGCGGGGCTTTGCCCTGGTGCGCAGTGCCGATGCGATCGGGATCGCCAGCGGCGCGTTGCTGGGCGCGGCCCTGGCCACCCAGGGCAGGCTGCGGGGCATCTATCTGGTGGATATGACCTGTCTGGTGGCCATGGCGGTGCTGCTGTGGCGCCGCCCCCTGCCCCAGGCCCTGGCCCGCCGCCTTCAGGAGGCCCAGCAGCCCTGGCGGCAGTGGCTGCCGCCGTTGTTGCCGATGCTGGGGATCACCACCCTGGCCACCGCCATGCCGGCCCTGATGCAGAGCGCCTTGCCCCTGGATCTGGTACGGGGCGGGCTGCGTCGACCGGCCCTGCCTGCCAACCTGGGGGCGCTCACGATTGGTGTGCAGTTGGGCCTGCTGGTGCTGATCCAGTGGCCGGTGGGGCGAGCCCTAGCCCGACGTCCCGTGGGGACGGGTCTGAGGCTGAGCCTGATCAGTTTCGCGATCGGCAATCTGCTGCTCGTGGTCTCGGCCCTCGTGCCCCAGGGGCTGGTGGTCCTGCTCCTGGCCCAGGTCCCCCTGGCCCTGGGGGAAGCGGCCTTCCTGCCCACGGCCACGGAAGCCGTGGTGGAGTTGACCCCGCCCGAGCACCAGGGGATAGCCATGGCCCTGTTCTCCCAATGCTTTGCCTTGAGCGCCCTGATGGCCCCTCTGTTGGCTGGGTGGCTCCTGGATGCCCAGGGCCATGGCGCCGGTCTCTGGATGGTGATGGCCGTGGTCTGTCTGCTGGGCTTCCCCTTGGTGCGCAATCTGGAGCGCTCCCGGCGCGAGACCCTGGGCCCGGGACTCAGCGGGGCCGATCCCTCGGGCGGCCAGCAGCTCCTGGCGAGCAGAGACTAAGGCGGTGGCCAGGCTTGGCGGGGCCCTGCCTAGGTGGCAGGACCATTTGGGGCGCCCTTCACCACCCAGGCCTCCTGGGGCAGGGGCTCAGTGCCGTACTCCCAGTCGTCGTAATCAGGATCGTTACGGATTTCCTGATGCACCCGCTTCTGACTTTCGAAGTCGTGGGGATGGTCGGCGGCGGGAACCGTAGGGGTGGACGCGGCGGGATCGATCGCCGGGTGGTCGGAACTTTGGCTCATGGCCTGCCAGCTGGTCTCAATCCATTCTGGCCGATGGGGGCCGCAGGGCCTGGTCCTGGTTCTGTTACACGTTGAACAGAAATTCCATCACGTCCCCCTCGGCCACCACATAGTCCTTTCCCTCGCTGCGCAGCCAGCCACGGGTGCGGGCTTCGGCCAGGGAGCCCGCCTCGATCAGTTGGTCGTAGCTCATGGTTTGAGCGCGGATGAAGCCCCTCTCGAAATCGGTGTGGATCACGCCAGCCGCCTGGGGGGCGGTCATGCCGGCCTTGATGGTCCAGGCGCGGGTTTCCTTCTCGCCGGTCGTGAAATAGGTCTGCAGACCCAACAGCTTGTAGGTGGCCCGGATCAGGCTCCGCAAGCCCCCTTCCTCCACCCCCAGACCCGCCAGGAACTCGGCCCGCTCCTCCTCCGGGAGCTCAATCAGTTCGGCTTCCACCTGGGCTGAAATGCGGACCGCCCCAGCTCCTTCCCGGCTGGCCAGGGCCACAATGGCTTCGGCATGGGGGTTGCCATGGGCCAGGTCGTCCTCACTGACGTTGGTGGCATAGATGATCGGTTTGGCGGTGAGCAGTCCCAGGGGCCGCACCAGGGCCAGCTCCTCCGGCGTGAGCCCAATCGCCCGGGCGGCCCCCCCCCGCTCCAGCTCCGCCTGGAGCCGCTCCAGGACCCCATCTTCCTGCTGGGCCTCCTTGCTGGTGCGCACTTGTTTCTTGAGGCGTTCGCGACGCTTTTCGATCTGGGAAAGATCCGCCAGCCCCAGCTCAAGATTGATCACCTCGGCGTCCCGCACGGGATCCACGGCGCCGGAGACGTGGATGACATCGTCGTCTTCGAAACAGCGCACGACGTGGACGATGGCGTCCACCTCGCGAATATTGGCCAGGAACTTATTGCCCAGTCCCTCCCCCTGGCTGGCCCCCTTCACCAGGCCGGCGATGTCCACGAACTCCACCCGCGTCGGAATGATCTCCTTGGACTTTGAGATGCTTGCCAGCTTCTGGAGTCGAGGATCCGGCACAGCAACCACGCCGGTATTGGGCTCAATCGTGCAAAAGGGGAAGTTGGCCGCCTGGGCCTGGGCGTTGGCAACGAGGGCGTTGAAGAGGGTGGATTTGCCCACGTTGGGCAGCCCCACAATTCCGGCTTTGAGCATGTCCGAAATCTAGGGCGGCATCCCGCCCACGGTCAGCTGATTCACCGCACCGATGCCGCATCGCACCCACCGGGATGACCGGCGAGACTAGGGGCCATTGCCCCTGGACCAATTCCAGCCATTACACCGCTTGAAACGGCTGCCAGGCCAACCCCTGGGGCGCCACCCGTTCCTCCCCTTCCCACCACGACACCCTTGCCTCGATCCAGGCCGCCGCAGTTGTGGCAGCGCCCATCGCTGTGGGCGGTCCTCGCCCTCAATCTGCTGCTGCTGCTCGGGGTGGGCCTGTGGCTCCGCCAACGCAGCACAGTCCCTCGGGATGTGACCCCCTTCACCATCACCGCCAATTCCGGCTCCCTGCCTGGGGTGGTGTCCGCCAGTGGCGAGCTGGATGCGATGCAGCGGGTGAATGTGAGCCCCAAACGGCAGGGGGTGCTGCGGGAGTTGTACGTGGACGAGGGGGACCTTGTGCAGGCCGGCCAACCGATCGCCCTGATGGATGACGGAGACCTGAAGGATCGCCTGGACGAGTACCGCGCCAACATGCTGGCCGCCGATGCCCAGCTAGGGCGCACCCGTAATGAGTGGCAACGGCGGCGTTCGCTTTATCAGAGTGGCGCCATCAGCGCCGACCAGTACAACGCTGCCCTCTCCGCCTACCAGGTGGACGTGGCGGCAAGGAATGCGGCGGCCCAGCGCCTGGACCAACGCCAGGTGGAAAGCTCCGAACTGATCGTGCGAGCTCCCTTTGCCGGAGTGATCAGCCAGCGGTTCGCGGAACCGGGCGCCTTCGTCACCCCCACCACCACCGCTTCGGCCACCGCAGGCGCCACCAGTTCCTCCATCGTTGAGCTGGCCCAGGGGCTGGAGGTGCTGGCGAAGGTGCCGGAAAGCGATTTGGGCCGTCTGCAGCTGGGCATGCCCGCCAGCGTTCGCGTGGATGCCTTCCCCCAGCGCCGGTTCCCGGCCAGGGTCCGCCAGATCGCCCCGCGGGCGGTGAAAGTGAACAACGTCACTTCGTTCGAGGTGAAGCTCGTGCTGCTGCATCCGGCGCCGGAGCTGCGCATCGGGATGTCCGCCGACATCGACTTCCAGACCGGTCAGATCCAAGCCGACACCCTGGTGCCCACGGTGGCCATCGTCACCGAAAAGGGCAAACCGGGGGTGCTGCTGGTGGGCAAGAATCAGGAACCCACCTTCCAGCCCGTGGAGCTCGGTCTCAGCAGCGGCAAGAACACTGAAATCCTGGGCGGCCTTCAGGCCGGCACCCGGGTGTTCATCGATCTGCCGCCCTGGGCCAAGAAACGGAAGGAGTCCTGAGCCTGCCCAGCGGCTCCTTTAGCCCTGGGCTCGCCATGTCCTCGCCCGGTTAGTCGCCGCACCGGGAGAGAAACTGCCGCGCCGCCGCCACGATCCGTCCGCTGGCCTGGCCATCCCCGAATGGGTTGTGGGCGCGGGCCATGGCGCCATAGGCCTCGGCATCGTCTAAGAGTCGGGCCGTTTCACGGAAAATGTCTTCGCTGGCGGTGCCGATCAACCGGGCCGTGCCCGCCGTCACGGCCTCAGGACGCTCCGTGGTTCGGCGGAGCACAAGGACGGGTTTCCCCAGCGCTGGAGCTTCTTCCTGGAGGCCGCCAGAATCGCTCAGCACCAGCGTGCAACCGCGCATGGCCGCCACCAGTTGCTGGTAGTCGAGCGGTTCGGTGAGAAAAGCTCGGGGATGGCCGCCCAGTAGCTCCTGTAGGGGTTCGCGCACGGTGGGGTTGCGGTGCAGGGGCAGCAGCAGGGCCGTATCGGGGAAGCGTTCAAGTACCGCGAGCATGCCGGTGGCGATCGTGCGCAGCGGTTCCCCCCAGTTTTCACGGCGATGGACGGTGGAGAGAATCACCCGCTGGTTCTGCCAGTCCAGACCGGGCAACTCCAGGGCCGGCGCCTCGGCGGCCATCAGCAGCAAGGCATCGATCACCGTGTTGCCGGTCACCAAGATGTCGCCCACCACCCCCGAGGCCCGCAGATTGGCAGCCGACACCTCCGTGGGGGCGAAGTGGAGCAGGCCCAGCTGGGAGATCAGGCGGCGGTTGGCCTCCTCAGGGAAGGGATCCAACAGGTTGTCCGTCCTCAGGCCGGCCTCCACATGGCCCACCGGTATCTGTTCGTAGAACGCGGCCAGGGCGGAGGCAAACGCGGTTGTGGTGTCCCCCTGCACCAGGGCCAGATCGGGGCGATGGGCGGTGAACTCGTCCTTCAGGCCTTGGAGGGCCGCGCAGGTGACGTGGGTGAGGGTCTGGCGGGGGGCCATCAGGGCCAGATCTCGATCGGCGCTGAGACCAAATAGATCCATCACCTGGCTGACCATCTCACGATGCTGGCCGGTGAGGACCACCCGGGTGCGGAAGTCGGTGGCCGCCTGAAAGGCGCGGATCACCGGAGCCAGCTTGATCGCTTCCGGGCGGGTGCCCAGCACGATGGTGACCAGGGGCAGAGTGCCGGAGGAAGCAGACAAGACCAGGCCGCAGACCACCAGATCCTAGGAACAGCCCCTTGATCCCCATGCTTCTGCTGTGGAGCTGGCAACATGGGGTTCCATGCCGCGCAGCGGGACCGTGGCCGATCTGCCGTTCCTGTTCACCCCGTCCCCATCGCGGGGCACTCCCACTCCCGTCCCTCCTCCAGCCCCCAAGGTCTCCCTGATCCCCTCGGCTGAACCCAACGGCAGCGTGTCCTTGCCCACGAGCTTGGAGGCGATCATCCGGCATGCCCACGACCATCGCTATTCCGATGTTCATCTGGGGGTGGGAGAGGAGCCCCGCTTTCGGGATCGGGGCGAGATGCTGCGCACCGGCTGGCCCGCCACCGACGCGGCCTGCTTCCGCGACTGGCTCAAGCAGCTGCTGAGCCCCGGCGAGATCGATGCCTTTCTGCGGGAAAAAGATTTTGACGGCGCCCAGAACTTTCCCTTTGTGCGCGTTCGCATCAACCTGATGGAAGCGCTGCGGGGGCCGGCGATGGTGCTGCGCCTGATCCCGAACACGGTGGCCAGTATCGAAGATCTCAACCTGCCGTCGGTGCTCAAGGCGTTGGCGGAGCGGCCTAAGGGGTTGTTGCTCGTCACCGGTCCGACCGGTTCGGGTAAGAGCACCACCCTGGCCGCGGTGATCGATTACATCAACCGTTCAATGAAACGGCATATCCTCACCATTGAGGATCCGGTGGAATTCGTGCATGCCAGCCAGTTGTCCCTGGTGCATCAACGGGAGGTTGGATACCACACCAAGGAGTTCAGTACGGCCCTGCGGGCGGCGCTGCGGGAGGATCCCGATGTCATCCTGATCGGCGAAATCCGTGACAAGGAGACCCTTGCCACAGCCCTGGAGGCTTCCCAGACCGGTCATTTGGTTCTCGGGACCATGCACACCAACTCAGCGGTACGCACCGTCGAACGCATTCTTGGACTCGTTCCTCCCCAGGAGCAGGAGGTGGTGCGCCGCAGCGTTTCCGAATCTCTGCTGGGAGTGATCTCCCAGGGGCTGATCCGAACCACGGAAGGAGGGAGAGTGGCCTTCCATGATTTGTTCGTGAATACCGATGCCTGTCGCGATTACATCGTTCGCGGCGAGCTCGAAGAGATTGAAGAGATCATGAATCGCAGCAGCTTTGACGGCATGATCACCATGAACCAGTCGCTGGCGCGCTTAGTGGAGGACGGCAAAGTGCAGGCGAGCGAGGCGCTGGCGTTGAGTCCAAGGGCTAATGAACTGTCCCAGACCCTGCGCGGGCGTGTTTAATTTCCCAGATCTGTTCGGACGGAATTCCTAGGAGTGGAGGTTGCTGTAAAGACGGGCTACCACCAAGACCCCTAGCCCCACCGAGAGGCCAAGCATCGCCAAGCGGCCGTTCCAGATCTCCGCTTGGGGAGTAAAGCCGCGCCGCCAGGCATTCAATTCGTCCTGGGAAACAGTCTCCGGAACTGTCCCCTCTTGATGGGCTGGGTCAGCAGTGGACAGGGTCGCGTCGAGCGGCCCCGAGGAGGAAGAATCGAGGGGATACGGATTCGCCGGGGGCATCGAGCCTTGCCTCAGGGTGATGTTCAGCCTAATGGGCTTAAAAGCACGGCGGCGTTTCGTAAAGCCGATCCGCCTGCTCCAACGGCATCCGGGCCGCCACCCCAAGTCCCAGGGAACTGCTCTGGCCAGCGCGCAACCGCTGTTCCGCCGCTAGGGCGATCATCGCGGCATTGTCGGTGCAGTAGGCCAGCGGCGCCGCCCGCCAGGTCAGGCCTGTGGCCGCCGCCTGCCGTTCCAGCAGCCCCCTTAGCCGCCGGTTGGCGGCCACTCCGCCCACCAGCACGAGGGTGTGCAGCTGCTGATCCCTGGCGCAACGACAGCTTCGTTCCACCAGCACATCGGCCACCACTTGCTCGAAGCTGGCGGCCAGATCGGCCAGGGGGAGTGGGGCGCCGCTGGCCTGCAGCGCTCTCACCTGGCGCAGCATCGCCGTCTTCAGTCCGCTGAAGCTGAAGTCGTACGGGTGGTAGCCCCCCTCCGGCAAGGACACCCGGCCCTTGGGCAGTTGGAACCGTCCGGCGTCACCTCCAACCGCCACCTGCTCGATCGCCGGCCCCCCGGGGTAGCCCAACTCCAGCAGGCGGGCCACTTTGTCGAAGCACTCCCCGGCGGCATCGTCCCGACTCTGGCCGAGTCGTTGATACCTCCCCGGACCGTCCACCCGAATCAACTCCGTGTGCCCCCCACTCACCAACAGCACCAGATAGGGGCCTGGCGGCAGCGGCTCCCCCAATGCGGCGGAGCAGAGGTGACCCTCCAGGTGGTGAATGCCGAGGAAGGGCTTGTCATGCAGCCGGGCCAGGGTTCGCCCCGTCACCGATCCAACCAGCAGGGCACCCACCAGTCCCGGTGTCACGGTGGCGGCCACCCCATCCAGGGCCGCCATGGGCACGCCAGCGTCGTGAAGCACCCGCGCGATCAACAGCGGGAGGGCTTCCAGATGGCGTCGGGAGGCGATCTCCGGTACAACGCCACCCCAACGGGCATGCTCCTCGATCTGGGACGCCACCGCACTCGCCAGCACCTGTCCATCACGCACAATCGCAGCGGCTGACTCGTCACAACTTGTTTCGAGGGCAAGAACCGTGGGCATGGGCTCCTTGGTGCTCCCTTACTGTCCGCTTGTGACATCTTGCCCTGCGGCTCTTCGTCCATGCGCCGTCTCTTTTCCGGCCGTCTGATGGCGGTTTTGCTCTCAGCCTTTTTGATTCTTGGCTTCGCGCCGGCGGCCCATGCCGAAATCGGTGGGCTCACCCCCTGTGCTGAGAATTCCCGCTTCCAGCAGCGCGCCGGCGGCGCCCAGACCGACCAGGCCAAAGCCCGTTTCGAGCGCTACGGTCAGGCCCTCTGCGGCACCGATGGCCTGCCCCATCTGATCGTGGATGGCCGCTGGAGCCACGTTGGTGACTTCACCATCCCCGGCATCGCCTTCCTTTATATCGCAGGCACGATCGGCTGGGCTGGTCGCACCTATCTCCAGGCTGTGCGTGGTCGCAAGGACGCCGCAATGAACGAGATTCAGATTGATCTCCCCCTGGCGTTCAAGAGCACCCTCGCTGCCGCGACTTGGCCCCTCGCCGCCTTCGGTGAATTCACCAGCGGCAAGCTGACCGAAGCCGACAGCAAGATCACCGTTTCCCCCCGCTGATCACCTGTCCCAATGCCTTGGGACAAGGTCTTTACCCCGCCGTCTTTACTTTCTCCGCTTCCGATGAAGAAATTCCTCAGCACGGCTCCGGTCGTCGCCGCCATCTGGTTCACAGTCACCGCTGGCATCATGATCGAATTCAATCGGTTCTTCCCCGATTTGCTCTTCCACCCGCTCTGAATCCAGGTTTAGAAATTTGATTCAGCGCCAACGGTCCTATGTAAGGGCCGTTTTTTTTGCCCAATTCCCTCTCGCCAACTGGTGCTTCCCCCTGGTCAGGCCGGCGCCAACCCCATCTGCGCCTCAAGGGCCACCAGGGCCTCCTCCAGGTTGTCGTTCACCAAGATGGCGTCGAATTCCTCGGCTGCCTCCAGCTCCACCCTGGCCCGCTCCAGCCGGCGCAGGATCGCCGCCTCGGTGTCCGTACCGCGGCCGCGAATGCGTTGCTCCAGCACCGAGAAAGAGGGCGGCGCAATGAATAATTGCTGGGCCTGGGGGAAGCTGGAGCGGACTTGGCGAGCCCCCTCTAGTTCAATCTCCAAAATGACCGGACGGCCTGCGGACAATCGAGCCTCGACCGGAGCGCGGGGGGTTCCGTAGAGATTGCCGGCGAAGGCGGCCCATTCCAGAAAGCCACCGTCCTGCACTTGGCGTTCGAATTGGTGTCGCTCCAGAAAGAAGTAATGCACGCCGTCCACATCCCCGGGGCGGGGGGCGCGGGTGGTGGCGGAGACCGACAGCCAGATGGCCGGGTGGCGGTCCAGCAGCCTTGCCACCAAGGTGCCCTTGCCCACCCCACTGGGCCCCGTGATCACCGTCAAACGACCGGAGGGAGGCGCTGGGGTCATGGGGAACGCGGATCGGCCGCAGCTTCCCACGCAGAGTAGAAGGAGGCTGCCTCTGAAGTGCCATCGCCTCTCCGCCCCTTCAACCCCTGGATGCCACCTCCCTCAGGGCCGTTCTGGCGGAGCTGGTGCCGGTGCTGGTGCCCGCTCGCTTCGAGAAAGCCCAGCAGAGCGATCCCCACACCGTTCAGCTGGCCCTGCGCCGTTTGAACGGCTGCCAGTGGCTGGAACTGAGCTGGCTGGCGGAGGCCCCGCGGCTTCTGGCCATCCCACCGCCACCGCGGCAGGGGGAGGGCAGCACCCTGGCCCAGCAGCTGCAGCACAGCCTGCGGAGCTTGGCGTTGGTGGCCATCCACCAGGAGGGCTGGGAACGGGTGGTCACGCTGGACTTTGCCCAGCGCCCCGGGGAGGCCCCCCAGAAACGGCTGGTGCTGGAGCTGATGGGACGCCACAGCAACCTCTTTCTTCTCGACGGCACGGACCGGGTGGTGGCCCTGGGCCACCAGGTCCGGCCGGGCCAGTCCCGTCAGCGACCGATCGGCACCGGGACGGCCTACGGCCCCCCTCCTGCCCTGGCCGGTGAACCCCCCGGCTTGGAGGAAACGGAGACCAGCTGGCGCCGCCGCCTGCAGCTGCTGCCCCTGCCCCTGGCTAAGGCGCTCCGTGATGCTTACCAGGGCATCAGTCCGGCCCTGGCCCGCCAGTTGACTTGGGGGCCCTGCCCAGACCCCCACAGCACTTGCGCGCCGGTGCCCCTGGAGCAACCGGTCGGCAGCTTGACCCCTGGGGAGTGGGAGGGGCTGTGGCAACGCTGGCGGCAGTGGCTCACGGTGGTGCAAACGCAGCAGTACGCGCTGCACTGGAACCCGGATGGAAGCTTCACCTGCTGGGGCACCCTGCCCAGCCCCGACGGACCGGAGGCCCTGCCGATCAACCGGGGCCTGGCCACGTACTACACGCGGGAGCTGGGCCAACGCCAGCTGGAGCAACGGCGTCAGAACCTGCGGCACCGCCTGCAGGCCGCGACCGCCCGCGAACAGCAGCAGGCCGAGCAGCAGGCCGAACGGTTGGCGGCCGTGCCGGGCAGCACGAGGCTGCAGCGTCAGGCGGATGGGTTGCTGAGCCAGCCGAACCCGAGTCGTGATCAGATCGACAGGGCCCAGGCCCTGTACCGCCAGGCGCGCAAGTTGCGGCGGTCCGTGGCGGCCATCGAACCTCGGCTCGCTTGGCACCTGCAGCGCATCAGCTGGCTGGAGGCCAGCCTCACCTTCCTCGACCAGGCGGAGGACTGGGCTGGCCTCGGCGCCCTTGAAGAGGAATGGGTGGAGCTGCTGGGGCGACGGTCGGAGAGCTCGAGCCGCCGCCGGCCTCGGCGTGGGGCCCCTGGGGTCCCGACGCCCCTGGAACTGCGCACCGCCACGGGACTGCGGGTGCAGGTGGGGCGCAACCATCGTCAGAACGCCTGGATCAGCCTGCGTCAGGCCCGCCGCGGCGATCTTTGGTTCCATGCCCAGGAATGCCCCGGGAGCCATGTGGTGCTGAAGGCCTCGGAGCAGCCGGCGGAGGAGGGCGACCTGCAGGCAGCGACCGACCTGGCTGCCCACTACTCCCGGGCCCGTGGCAACGTACGCGTGCCTGTGGTGATGGTGCCCACCGAGGCCTTGCAACGCATCCCTGGGGCCGCTGAGGGCACCGTGCGCCACCAAGGGGGGGAGATCCGCTGGGGGGAGCCTGGCAGGGCCCTGTCCCTGCTGGAAGCCCAGTAGCCTCATGGAACAGGTCTTTATCTCCCATCTCCGACTCGCCGGCTGTTCCCGCCGTGTCGCCAGGATCATCTCCCGCCCCCTCTGCGCGTCCGATCCCGGTGCCTGAATCGTTCCTTCCCGGAGACGGCCTCGCCGCCGAGCTGGGGGCGGAGCACCTTCCTGGCGAGGTGCAGATGACCCTGGTGGAACACCTGGAGGAACTCAGGCGTCGGGTGTTGCGCAGCCTGCTGGCGGTGGTGGTCGGTGCCGCCGTTTGCCTGGCAGGAGTGCGTCCGCTGGTGAAGCTGCTGGAGGTGCCGGCCCACGGCATGCGTTTCCTACAGCTGGCTCCCGGTGAGTTCCTGTTTGTCTCGCTGAAGGTGGCGGGCTATGCCGGCCTGACCTTGGCCCTCCCCTATGTGCTGTTCGAGTTGCTGGCCTTCGTGTTGCCGGGACTCACCCGGCGGGAACGGCGCCTGGTGGCCCCGGCCGTGGCGGGCTCCAGCCTGTTATTTCTGACGGGCCTGGCCTTTGCCTGGTGGGCGCTGGTGCCGGCGGCCCTGCGCTTTCTGGTGAGTTATGGCGCCGATGTGGTGGAGCCGATCTGGTCGATCGAGCGCTACCTCGATTTCGTGCTGCTGCTGATGCTGGCCACCGCCCTGGCCTTCCAGCTCCCGGTGCTGCAACTTCTGCTCGGCGCGTTGGGGTTGATTGACGCCCGCACGATGCTGGGGGCCTGGCGCTGGGTGGTTCTGTTGAGTGCCCTGGCAGGGGCTGTCCTCACCCCGTCCACCGATCCGGTGACGATGCTGTTGCTCAGCGGGGCCATCCTCCTGCTCTATTTGATCGGCGTGGGGCTGGTGTCCCTGGCCCAGGCGGTTCGCGGATCCGAATCCCCTTCGGTCTGATTCGGCAGCCTGAGTCGGTGGGCGGATCAGGGAAGCAGAAATTCGCTGGCCCGGGCCGGCGGCAACTCCAAGGGCAGGGACAAGGCCTTGCCAAGCCTGGGGCGATCGCGGGTGGTGCGCAACCATTCCCTCACCTGATCCGCTACCCCCAAGCCGTTGATGGCGCCCACCAGCTCCTCGAGCCGGGCGCCATAGGTTTCGGCCGACAGGGGAAAGGACTGCTGCTCCAGGTACCCCCACATCACCTGCAGATAAAGCCGTCCCCGTCTCCGGACCAGCTGCAGGTCGTAGGAGGCCTGCCAGCGCTGCTGAAGGAGGTCCAGCAGTTCGTCACGGCCTAGTGGTGCGATGGCGTCGGCGGGCACGGGCTGGGTTGGCAGGAGATCGCGACAGGGGGAGCGCTGCACAACAGCATGTTGCAGGCCGGCCGTGCCCTTGCGGGGGCGAAGCAGGACGGGAGCCGCAAGGTTCATAATGGGCGCCACGTTTCCCCGGTGGAACCGGAACGGTTCGTATGACCCAGATCCCTGCCAGTTCGTCGCCTGGTGATGTCCCCGGAATGGGTCGTCGGCAGTTCATGAACCTGCTCACCTTCGGCTCCGTCACCGGTGTAGCCCTTGGGGCCCTCTACCCCGTGGTCAATTACTTCATTCCTCCCCGGGTCGCTGGCTCCGGCGGCGGCACCACCGCCAAGGACGAAGCCGGCAATAACGTCACGGCCAGTGGCTGGCTGAACACCCACAAAGAGGGCGATCGCAGCCTGGTGCAGGGACTGAAGGGGGATCCCACCTACCTGATCGTGGAAGGGCCCGAAGCGATCGGTAACTACGGCATCAACGCCATCTGCACTCACCTGGGCTGTGTGGTGCCCTGGAACAGCGGGGCCAACAAGTTCATGTGCCCCTGCCATGGCTCCCAGTACGACGCCACGGGCAAGGTGGTCCGCGGCCCGGCGCCCCTTTCCCTGGCCCTCGCCCATGTCACGGTCGACAACGACAACGTGTTTCTGAGCCAATGGAGCGAAACGGATTTCCGCACCGGTGACAAGCCCTGGTGGGCCTGATCCTGGCCTGATCGCTCTCCGCTTCAACCCTCGTCCGCCAAGCGCCCGCCCGCCATTACCCCATGCGTCGCTCCCTCTCCGTGCTGCTTGGCAGCCTTCTGTCGATCACCGTGCTCCTCGCCGGAGCAACTCCCAGTTGGGCCTACCCCTTCTGGGCCCAGCAGAACTACGCCAGCCCGCGGGAAGCGACCGGCAAGATTGTCTGCGCGAACTGCCACTTGGCCAAGAAGGCCACCCGGGTGGAGGTGCCCCAGGCCATCTTCCCCGACACCGTGTTCAAGGCTGAAGTCGAAATCCCCTACGACACCAGTGTTCAACAGGTGGGCGGAGACGGCAACCCAACGGGCCTGAATGTGGGGGCGGTGGTGATGCTGCCCGATGGCTTCACCCTGGCCCCGCAGGATCGGCTCAGCGATGAACTCAAGGAGGAAACAACGGGAGTTTTCTATACCCAGTACAGCGACGACCAGCCCAACATTCTTCTGGTTGGGCCCCTTCCTGGTGATCAGCACCAAAAGATCGTCTTCCCGATCCTTTCCCCCGATCCTGCCTCTGACAGTTCCATCCATTTTGGTAAGTACCAACTCCATGTCGGTGGCAACCGTGGTCGCGGTCAGGTGTATCCGACCGGTGAAAAGAGCAACAACGGTGCCTTTAATGCCTCCGCTGCTGGCACGGTAACTGCCATCACGGCTGGCGATAACGGCGCCAATCTGGTGGAGATCACCTCCTCCTCAGGGACCAGCGTGACTGAGACCATCCCCGCTGGTCCCACCCTTGAGGTCGCGGTTGGAGATACCGTTGAAAGCGGTTCCCCTCTCACCAACGACCCCAATGTTGGTGGCTTTGGTCAGGTGGATGTGGAAATTGTTCTGCAGGACCCTGTACGCCTCTATGGCCTGCTTGCCTTCTTTGCAGCGGTGGCTCTCGCCCAAATCCTGCTGGTGCTGAAGAAGCGTCAAGTGGAAAAGGTCCAGGCGGCTGAAGGTCTGATCTGACGTTTCCCTTTGTGATGCCCTTGCTGGCACTGTTTACATCTCCGGGCCCCCTGGTTGTCCAGTTGGGCCCTTTTGCTCTGAGGTGGTACGGGCTGCTGATTGCCACGGCCGTTTTGCTCGGGCTGGCTCTGGCCAGTCGCCTAGGCCGCAGTCGAGGCATCGATCCGGGGCTGATCGCCGATCTTCTGCTCCCTTTGGTGGTGGGCGCCGTTTTAGGGGCTCGCCTCTATTACGTGGCCTTTGAATGGCGCCAGTACCAGAATCATTGGACCGATATCTTTGCCATCTGGCGAGGCGGCATTGCCATCCACGGTGCCCTGATCGGGGGCATCGTGGCGATCATTCTGTTTTGCCGCTGGAAGCGACAGCGCTTCTGGCCGCTGCTGGACGTCTTGGTTCCCGCCGTTGCCCTCGGTCAAGCCATCGGGCGCTGGGGAAACTTCTTCAATTCCGAAGCCTTCGGACTGCCCACCAACCTCCCCTGGGGGCTCACCATTCCCATCGCCAATCGACCGGCTGAGTTCCTTGCTGCAAGCACCTTTCACCCCACCTTTCTTTATGAGTCGCTCTGGGACCTGGGGGTTTGTGCTCTGCTGCTGTTCTTGCATCGTCGGGCTAGTCGCGGGCGTCTTGTGCTCCCTCCCGGTACTCTCAGCTGCATTTATCTGATGGCCTACAGCAGTGGCCGGGTCTGGATCGAAGCCCTGCGTCTGGACCCCCTCTGTCTTTTTGCCCAGCCGCCGTTTTGTGCGGGAGGTCTGCGCATGGCCCAGGTGATCAGCCTGCTATTGATCGCCTTGGGTGGTGCCGGCCTCTGGCGGCTTTACGGCCGGCGCCGATCCCTTCCCGACCCCAGTGGAGTGACCCCATGACCCCCAATGTTCGGATCGTCGGGGCTGGTCCTGGGGCCACCGATTTGCTCACCCTTCGGGCTGCCACCGCCATTGCAGAAGCCGAGGTCTTGGTGTGGACCGATTCCCTGATCAATCCACAGATTGCTGCCCTGGCTCCAGCCCCATGCGAACGCATTCGAACCAGCACCCTCACCCTTGAGGAGGTGCTGGAGGTGGTGGTTGAGCGGGCCCGGGTTGGCAAACGGGTGGTCCGCCTCCACGATGGCGATCCCTGTCTGTACGGAGCCCTGGCGGAACAAATCTGCCGTCTTGCCGATGCCGGCATCAGTGTGGACGTGGTGCCGGGCCTAAGCGCTTATCAGGTCACCGCCGCTGCCCTTCGCCAGGAGCTCACCATCCCTGGAGTGGTCCAAACCATCGTCCTCAGCCGCGCTGGCGGACGGACGGGGGTGCCTGAGCGGGAGTCGTTGGCTCGGCTGGCGGCCCTGCAGGCCTCCCTCTGCCTTTATCTCAGCGCTCGCCATGTTGAGGAGGTTCAGGCGGAATTGCTGGCCCACTATCCGGCCGACACGCCGGTAGCGATTGGCTATCGGGTGAGTTGGCCCGACCAATGGTTGGATGTGGTGCCCCTCAGCGAGATGGCGGCCACCAGCCGGGCCCGTGAGTTGGTTCGCACCACCCTTTATGTCGTGAGTCCTGCGCTGAGGGGGGCCAATGGGGCCCGTTCCAAGCTGTACTCGTCAAGCCACCAGCATTTGTTCCGTGGGGGCCTGCCCTGAGCGGTCTCTCCGTTAGGGCTTGGTGTTAACTGGGCAAGCTGGCTCCAGGTTGGTTGGCTTGCTCTTGCCAGAGTCGGGCGTAAGGCCCGGCTTCGGCCAGCAACTCGTGGTGCCGTCCCTGTTGCACCAACCGGCCTTTCTCCATCACGCAGATCTGGTCGGCATTGACGATTGTGCTCAGACGATGGGCAATCACGAGCACGGTGCGATTGCCTTCGAAGCGGTCGAGAGCTTCTTGCACCAATCGCTCGCTCTGACTGTCCAATGCGCTGGTGGCTTCGTCCAGGATCAGAAGATCCGGATCCCGCAGGATGGCCCGGGCCAGAGAGATGCGCTGGCGTTGACCGCCGCTGAGGCGATAGCCCCGTTCGCCCAAGGAGGTGGCATATCCCTGGGGGAGTGCGGCGATGAAATCGGCGGCCTGGGCCTGTTCTGCGGCCGCCTCAATCTGAGCTTGGCTGGCCCACGGACTTCCAAAGGCAATGTTGTCCGCCAGGGTGGTGTTGAACAGAAAGGTGTCCTGGCTCACAACCCCAAGGCGTTGTTGCCAACTGGCTCGATCCAGGTCACGTAGATCGCGGCCATCAATGAGCACACGACCAGATGTCGGTTCGTAGAGGCCCACCAATAGATCAGCAATCGAGCTCTTGCCAGCACCGCTAGATCCCACTAAGGCGAGGGTGTGGCCCACCGGTAGGGAGAGATTGATGGCCTGTAGAGCGGGCGCCATGGTATCTGGATAGCGCAGATCCACTTGCTCCAATCGGATCTCCTTGTGAAGATGATCGAAGGGCACACCCTCTCGTGGCCGGAATTGTTTACCGGCCGGAGAAAGAATCTCGTTCAGACGATCAATTCCCCCGGCCATGTTGCTGAGTGTGTTGACGGCATTGGCAACGGTTGAGAAACGAACGTTCAAGCGTTGCAACGCCAGCACAAAGGTCACCAGGCTCGGGAGCACCCCGGTGCTTTTAGTACCAAACACCAGCAGACTCAGGGCCGCGATCAAGGCAATCGCCGTCACGGGCAGGAAGCTGCTGATGGGCCCAATCATCTGGAGCAAGCGGGTTTGGCGTCGCATCCCGGCTTCCATGCCGGCCAAGGAGTTCCAGCACCGCTGGTCGGCGGCATCCAACTGACCTGTGCTGTGCAAAAGCCGTAATCCCTGGATGTCCTCCGTGATCAAGGTGTTCACGATCACCTCCTGCTGGGTCACCACACGAGAGCCGGCACGAATGCGGGGCAATAGCTTGTTCTGGATCACGACCAGAATCCCGCCCAGCACCAGGGCGGCCAGCAACAACCATGGAGACAGGGAGATCAGAATACCGAGATAGGTGACAATGAGTATGATGCAGATAAATAGCGAGCCAAATTGCTCAATAAATACTTTGACAACAACAGGGCTATTGATGGCGTAACTGGTTAGGTCGCCGACTTGATAGGCGCTTGCGCAAGAGTAACTTAGGCTTAAGATTTGGCCGTGAATCAAGCCTCGAATCATTGTGTTGCAGCGCGCCGCAAAATATCCGATTGTTACCATATTGATGTAGCGATTAATGCTCTGAATTCCCTGGAGTACGACGGCGGATCCAAGGAGAATTGAAAACAGCGTTGTGCGAGGAATGCCCTCGAGAAAAGCCGTTAGCAATGGGATGGAGCTCACCAAGGGCTTGGTGCTCCAATTCACTCCGCCAGCTGTGTTCGAAGGTGAAGTCAGCACTTCAACAGCAAGAAAAATCACCGCAAAGGTTGCACCTTCGCTGAAGGCTTCCAATAGGCTGCTAACGATATTGACAACGATCAGTTTCCATTGCTCCTTGCTGGTGCGCCGAATCAGCTTGGAGGCCGGCTTTTGATCCAGCAGGGGACCGAAGACAACGGTGGAGATACGGCGCAGGGCGGAACGCACGGAAAACAAAACAGAGGGAATGGGTTGATGACGGGCTGGAAAGGGGCAATCGCCGCGGGAATCGGCCGTGCATCAGGGCGGAGATAGGCTGATTTTGCCTATAATTTGAAAATTATTGAGAGAGAAGTGGTTTGAGATTTTTAATCAGGCACCATGGATCTTATCACCAATCAAACTCAAGGCCCCCGTTGATCGGTGTCATAATTGTTGCATTAGGCAGCATTCTTCAGCATCGAAGCCCTGCGCTTGCCCCCGTTTTGCGTCTCCGTCCCATGGAGTTCGCACTTGAGGCGTTCGCGATCAACTTTGCAGTCCAGGCGGGTCGCGATGGCCTCGAGATCCATTTCGGCATTGCCGAGGCAACAGGTTCCCCCCGGCGAAGGGGTGACATTAAACGTGAGTCCTGGCATTGATTCAATCCGCACCTCTCCCAGCATCAACTTTCGGGAACGTTTGTCAATTAACTGCGGGCGAACGCCGCCATAGCCCTTGGCGAAGCTGAGATCATTTAGTTGCATGCTGGGTACAATCTTACGTGCATCGACGAGGAAAAGGCGCCGCCTCAACCAAGGAACCTCAAATAATAAATTGCGCAGAATGTAATTGCGGATATCGGCGATCCCAAGCAATTGCCAGAACACGCTAATTACGGACCAGTCGAGTCGCAAGACTCGTAAGAATTCAAAAAATGATCTTAGGCGATAGCGTTCGAGTAAAGGCAAAAGTAGGGCGGTAGGTCCAAAGCGAGTCTGGCCGGGGGCACGGACATCGGGGTCACCATGAATGGCGGCAAAGGGAAGTTTGTCATTTTGAACAGTATAAACTTTCCCGCGAAGAAGGTCCGGAGTGAAATAAAAACTTCCGGCCACCGGCAGGCAGGAGTACTCCAGCCCAAATCCCATTTTTTGAGCCATCAGCAAGCTATGGGCACCCGCGTTGACGATGACGTGCCGGGCCCGTAGTTGAGTTGGATTCTTTCCGCCAAGGTCCACCAAGAACGCATCGGCCTGAGGGGTCATGCGGAGGATGGGTGTGGCCAGTCGCAGATCAATCTGCCGTGCAGTGCCCTCCACCGCTGCCCTGGCCTGGTCCACAAAGGATTTGGCGAGCATTTCGTAATCCACCGCGGTGGCTCCATTGCGAATGCCGATCGCCACCAAAGGCTCTGGCCTAAGAACGCCGTCCACCAAGGCCACAGCAGGCTCCCACTCGGCAATCTGCTCTTTTTCGAGCAACTCCATTGAGGGAAAATGTGGCTTGAAAACTTCGAATCTCCTCCGCAAAAAATCGCACTCTTTTCCTCCGACTCCCAGGACCATCTTGGGGGTTTGAAATACGCACTGATTGCGCTGTTCTGGGGTGAGTAGATCGGCGTAGTTGCCAATCATCTCAGCAGTGTATTGAACCTTTAGGGCTTTTTCGAGGCTATAGTTGGTCTCAATATCTCCGCAATGAATCGTTTGGCTGTTGCTGGTGGCCTTGGAATTCACCTGGGCTAATTGGTCGTAGCGCTCGGCCAGGGTGATCTTTGCCAAGTCGGTATAGCGAGCCAGTTCAAAGAGCAGCGCCGTGCCGCAGACGCCCCCGCCCACGATCAACACATCGGTCTCTGTGCAAGCGGCGGGCGCACTGCTGGCGGAGGGGGTGAGGGCGGTCTGGCTCACGGACGCCGGCGCACGAAATGGACCCCCTATCGTCGCTGATGGTGGTGCCTTCAGGGCCGTTGGCAGCACCAACGGAGGCTCCGGCCCCAGAAACAGGCTGGCTCGGGCGCTCTGTGGCTTATGATGGTCCGACTGCGAACAGGGCCTAAGCCGAGCTTCGGTTGGCCTTGGCAGGAACTCAAGGGCGATTAGCACAGCGGTAGCGCACTTCCTTCACACGGAAGGGGTCACTGGTTCGAATCCAGTATCGCCCATTTTTTATTCAATTAGATCCGTCCTTCTTGGGCGTTTTCGGGCCGATTGGCCTAAAGAATCGCTCCGAGCTCAGTTCCTTGGAGATCATGGATCCCTTAGGAGGTCCAGAGCGGAGCTGGGTCATTGGCCGCGGACACCACCTCCACGACGAGACTGAGACCGGCGGCCTCCATCACCATGGCGGCACAGGATCGCAGACTCCACTGTTCGAGGCTCAGGTCCAAGGGGCCTTCGCCGGGTGCGGAGGCCCTCGGCACCAGGGAGACCGTGAAGCCTGAGGGCCCTTCCGACCCCAGCCCCTGGGGTTGCACCCAGAATCGATCGATCATGGCCGCTGGTCGCCGGTCGAGCGCCACCGCCATGCGCAGCAGCAAGGCCATCTCGTTCACTAGGCGCCGCTGATCGCGCCCCTCAATCAGCTGCCAAGCCTCATGGCGTTTTTTGGGCAAGCTGCGTCGGTGGTAGCGGGCGATGGCTGCCACCATCAGATGTTCCGCTTCGGAATAGCTCAGCAGTTCGCCATGGCGGATGAGATACCAGGTGTGCTTGTGATAAGCCCCCACGTTGATGTGCTTTCCCGAGGCGTGTAACTGGGCGGCGGCCCAGAGCAGGGCTTTGCCGCTGCCATCGTCGTGATGCAACCAGCCCCTGGTCTGGTCATAGAAGCTGAGGGCATGGCGAGCCACCTGGTCGGCCCGGATTGGATCGACGCCGAAACTGCGGCCCAGATGCAGCACGGTGCGTTGGCGGATCGAGCTCTGGTAGGCAAAGCGATCCCCCAGGAGGTCGTTGCGCAGCATCCAGTCCACGATCAGGCCCTCCCGCAAGGCCTTCTCACACACCACCAGCTCGCTCACCTGCAGCATCGCCATGGTGGTTTGCAGGATCAGGGCGCCGGGAACAATGATCTCGGCACGTCGGTCGTTGAGGGGTGCCAGGGCTCGCCGTTGTTCAGGACTGAGGCTCCATAACCGGTCCACCAGTTGGTCCAACCGGTCCTTACTGATCCGATAGCCCTGCAGCTTCAGGGGGGGTTTCGGGTCTTCTGACGCCGCCAGGGCCGCCAGGGCCATCGCCGTGCCGCTGGTGGCCACCAGCAAGGGCCGTTCGCCGGCACGCAGCTCCTGCCTCACTTGCGCCACTGCCGGGTCCAGTGCCCCCTGGAGATAGGCCTCCAGGAACGTGCGTCGCTCTGCCGGCAGTGGATCCTGCTGGCCAAAGTCCCGATGGAGCCGAACCGCACCGATGCGGGTGCTGGTGAGCACACGGGCATCACGGCCATCGGCCAGGATCAGTTCGGTGGATCCACCGCCGATATCCAAGATCAGATGGGGCCGCTCCCCCAGGCTCATGCCGGAGAGCACCCCGAGGTAGATCAGCCGGGCTTCCTCCAGCCCGCTCACCAGATCCACCTCCAGGCCAAGCTTCTCCTGAATGGCTTGCAGGAAGGCCCGGCCATTGGGGGCTTCGCGTACGGCGCTGGTGGCGGCCGTCACGATCTGCTCCACCCCGTGACTCGCCGCCAGCTCCCGGCAATGGCGCAGGGTGAGGAAGGCCCGCTCGATCGCCTCCGCGCTCAGATCACCGGTCTCCTCATCCCGTTCCCCCAGCCGGGTGGTGGCCTTTTCGGTCAACAGCACCGAAAAACTGTGCAGGGCTGGATCGATCGTGGCGATCAACAGATGGATCGAGTTGGTGCCGATATCAATGGCCGCTACCCGGCGCTGGGTGGACGGCGCCTCGGGCTCCATGGCGCCGGAGGTGAGGGTGGTCTCAGGGGCAGTAGTGGGGCGGGCCACAGCGGTGGCGGCAGCCCTCGAGATCGGATCCATGGCAGGCGACCCCGGTGGAACGAGGGGCTACTTTGCCATCCACCGGCAGCCCTAGGGTGCCGCCACTGCGACGGTCCTGATGGCCAGGCCTGCCGACTGGCTGGCGTTGCTGCGCTGGCACAAGCCCAGCGGACGTCTGATTCTGCTCATTCCAGCGGGTTGGGCCCTATGGCTCCATCCGTCGGCCCCCCCGTCGGCCCCGCTTGTGGGCTGGATCGTCCTGGGGGGACTGGCGGTGAGCGGTGCCGGCTGCGTCGCCAATGATCTCTGGGATCGCCACATTGATCCACAGGTGGACCGCACCCGCCACCGGCCCCTGGCCAGCGGGCGCGTGGGGGTGGGCGAAGCCATGGCGCTGCTGGTGGTGTGCCTGCTGCTGGCCCTGCTGGTGGTGCTGGCCCTGCCGGCCCCGCAGCGCGGCCTCTGCCTAGCCCTGGCCGTGGCGGCCCTGCCCCCGGTGCTGCTCTATCCCTCCGCCAAGCGCTGGTTCGCCTGGCCCCAGCTGGTGCTGGCCCTCTGCTGGGGCTTTGCGGTGCTGATTCCCTGGGCCGCCGCCAGCCGTGGCAGCTGGGGTGGGTCCCCCTCAGCCCTGACAGCCCTGGGGCTTACCTGGCTGGCGACCGTGCTGTGGACCTTCGGCTTCGATACCGTCTATGCGATGGCCGATCGGGACGACGATCGGCGGTTGGGGGTGCGCAGCAGCGCCCTGTCCCTGGGACGCCGCGCCGCCAGCATGGTGTGCTGGTGCTACGGCCTCGCCGCGATCTCCCTTGCCGCGGCGGCGGGGGTCCAGGGGATCGGCGGACCCGGTTTCTGGCTGCTCTGGCTCCTGGCCTCCGTGGGCATGCAGCGGGAGGCGGCGCTCTTGCGCCAGGCCGATCTGCCCCAAGGCTTCTATGGCCGACACTTCAGCCACCAGGTGTGGTTGGGGGGGCTGCTGCTGCTTGCCCTGGTTGTCTCCGTGCCCCGTTGAGTTCATGCCTGCCCTGCCCTTGCCCCTGCCGACTCCCCTGCGCCGCGGCGATCGCCTGCGGTTGGTGGCGGCCAGCTCGGCCCTCAGTGAGGCCACCCGTTTGAACGCTGGCCTGGCCCTGCTCGCTAGCTGGGGCCTGGACCATACCGGTGATCCGGCGGCCCTGGTGGGCCGGCGCTGGGGCTATCTGGCGGGTCAGGACAGGGAACGTCGCGCCGATCTGGACGGCGTTCCCGAGGCCGAGGGGGCGCCGCTGCTGGCCTGCGTGCGCGGCGGATGGGGAGCGGCTCGACTGCTGGAGCAGCCCCTGGCCCCTGCCCCGGGCTGGCTGCTGGGCTTCTCGGACGTCACCTCCCTGCTCTGGCATCGGGTGGCCTGCGGCCAGCCTGGGGCCGTCCATGGCCCCCTGGTCACCACCCTGGCGGCGGAGCCCGCCTGGAGTCAGGAACGGTTGCGGGCGCTGCTGTTCGGCGACCCCCTCCCCGACCTGGAGGGCCTTCCCTGGCGAGGCGGCATCGCCGAGGGCCCCCTGCTGGCGGCCAACCTGACCGTGGCCACCCATCTGCTGGGCACCCCCCATCTGCCGCCGCTCCAGGGCGCGATCCTGATCCTGGAGGACGTGGGGGAGGCGCCCTATCGGATCGAGCGGATGCTGACCCAGTGGCGCCTCTGCGGCGCCCTGCAGCAGCTTGCCGGCATCGGCTTTGGCAGCTTCGAAGGCTGCGGCGATGGCGACCGGGCCGGCGAACCGCCGGAAGAGATCTTCAGCCTGGAGCAGGTGTTGCGGGAACGCACCGCCGATCTGGGAATTCCGGTGGTGGCCCAACTCCCCGTCGGCCATAGCCCCGGCAATGGCGCCCTGCCCCTTGGGGTGAGGGCCAGGCTTGACGGCCAGCGGGGATGTCTGCAGGTGTTGCCCTGATCCTTGGCAGCTAAGGCCATGGCGGCAGCGTGCTGGGTTCTCCGTCACGCACGGCGTGATAACCCGGAGAGAGGATTTCCACCTTGGCCTCGGCAAAACGGTCCTGAATGGCCCCCAGCAGCTCGGAAAGGGTCTCTCGATACAGGCCCGCGTTCACCACAAAGGCATTGAGTTCATAGCTGATGTTGAAATCGTTCAGCGCGGTTTGCAGGACATAGGGTTCCGGCTGGGCGGCGATGGCGGGGAGGCCCCGGGCGGCGGCGAGCAACAGGGCATGCACTTGGCGCCAAGGAACGTCGTAGCCGATGGTGACCGTGGTGGCCACCGCCACGGGCCGTGCGATTTCGCGGGTCGAGAAGGAGAAATTGACGATGGAGGTGGCGATCACGGTGGCATTCGGAATGCTCACCAGTTCGTTGCGGGGGGTCTGGATCCGGGTGACCAACAGGGCCCGGTCCTGCACCACCCCCACCACCCCGCCGATCTCCACCCGATCGCCTTCCTGGAAAGCTCGGGTGTAGATCAACATCAGGCCGCTGATCACGTTGGTGGCCACGGCACTGGATCCGAGGGCCGCCAGCACCCCCACCAACAGGCCAGCCCCCTGGAAGACCTTGCTGTTCGACCCGGGCACGTAGGGGAACGCAATCACCAGGCCGGCCAGCAGAATGACTCCGGCCAGCAGTCGACGGGTGGGCATGGCCCACTCCGGATAGAAGCCGGGGATCTGCAACCGACCCCGTTCCAGCGCCCGGAACCAGGCATTGCTGGCCCGGATCACCTGGCTGGTGATCGCCAGGATCAGGACAATGCTCAGCAGGTTGGGGATGGCGTTCAGGCCGGCCTCGCCCCCCCGCATCAGCACACTTCGAATTTGGGCCCGCAGGCCTTCGGCGATCACCTGGGTGGGGGGGAAGAATCCCAACAGCAGGGGGATCAGCAGGTAACTGACCATCGCCAGCAGGGCCCCATTCAGCAGCTGCCGCCCCAGTTGCAGGCCCTGGCGCACCTGCTCCTCATCCAACACCCGGGCGCCGGCGACGCGCCATCCCGCCACCAGAGGCGGGCTGTCCGGCCGGGCGAGCCAGCGGCGCAGCCGGCCATTGAGCGCCAGTTGCCACCGCAGCCAGAGCAGATACAGCAGCAGCACCAGCAGGGCCAGGGCCGTCCCCCTCAGCCAGGCGGAGAGGCGGTGACTGCTGCGGTACTGGCGAATGGCGGCCCGGAGTTGGTCGCGATAGAGCTCGGCCAGGGCGGGCCGCGATTGGCCGAAGGCGGCGGCGACCCTGGCGTCCACCACCAGGCGTGGCAGGAACGTGCCATCGGCCTGCTGCACCCCCACGACCGAGTAGGGCGGGTCGTCCCGCACCACCAATTGCTCGGGGGCCAGGCGATTGTCCTCGGCCATCCGCTTCAACTCCACCGAGGCCCGCTGGGCCAGCCCGGCTGGCGTCCGGCCACCGACAATGGCCCGCAGCTCAAGCACTGGGCGCCCCTCCAGGGTCACCCAGGCCGGCGCCCCGGCGGCGGCCACCGGCCCCCCCAAGAGCAGGGCCAACAGCAGGGCCAGTGCCGGCAGGGCTGGAGCACCCCAGCGCCGGCTGATTCCCGGACCGGTGCTTGCTGTCATGGGATTCAGGATCAAGGGATTCAGCCCTCGCCGCGGGCTCGTGCTGCCCGTTCCGCCAGCACAGCCTCGGCCACCAGCAGATCAAAGCGGGTGGTGAGCTTGATGTTCGACGCCGGGGCCTCCAGCACCTGCACCGGCAACCCCAGCCGTTCCAACAGGGCAGCGTCATCGGTGACGCTCCAGCCCTCGGACGCGGCCCGCTGATGGGCGGCGCGCAGCTGGGCTACAGGAAAGCCCTGGGGGGTCTGGGCCGCCCAGAGCCCGCTGCGGTCGGGGGTGGCCAGGATGGTCCCCTCCCCATTCACTTGCTTGATGGTGTCGGTGACGGGGGTGGCGGCGATCAGGGCCTGACCGGCGGCCAGGGCCGCCGCACAGCGGGCCAGTAGGTCGGGCTCTACCAGGCAGCGGGCACCATCGTGGATCAACACCCCCTCCGCCCCTGGCGGCAAGGCCGCCAGCCCCCGGCTGACCGACTCCTGCCGGGTGTCCCCCCCCAGAATCCAGGCCACCGGGGCGGCTAACCGCCGCTGGGAGGTGGCCGTGGCCGTCGCGACGATCGCCGCAATCGCCTCCCCATCCACCGGTTGGCCGATGATGCCGATCCAGCCAATGGCCTCGCAGGCCAAGGCGGCCTCCAGGGTCCAGGCCAATACCGCCCGCCCGGCAACGGGAAGCAGCAACTTATTGCCGTTGGCCCCCATGCGCCTGCCACTGCCGGCGGCGGCGATCAGCAAATGCACAAGCCACTCCCTTCCCTAGGCGGGAAAATCCGGATCTGATCCATACAATCAGGCCACGCGCAGGCCATCGCGCCTGTCTGCTTGGCGGTCAAGGCCCCGGTGCGCCAGGTCCACCGTCAGTCCGCCTCTCTCCGTCCCCAGTCCGATGCGCGCACTGTTCCTGATTCCGGGCGATGGCGACAGCCAATTGCGGGCATTGCCGGCGGTCGCCGCCACGGCTGACCAGCTCCACTTCCAGATTCAGGTGGCCTGCTCGCCTGCCTCCGCGGGGATCTGGCCGTTGCTCCCCGCCGTCGAAAAGGTGATCCCTTTCCCCTTCGGATCGGCCACCATGGCGGACTGGGCCAACCTGCTTGGCTCGGTGCGGGAGCCGGATTTTCAGGCCTGCATCAACTTGGCCAGCGGCCGTCAGGTGGATCTGATGCTGTCCATGAGTCATATCCCAGCCCGCATCGCCGCCGGGGGCTTTTCCGCCACCCAGACCGTGACCCCCTCCGGCGGTTGGCCCAGTCAGGCCCTCGCCGCCTACCTGCTGCCGATCGGGGTGCGCCTCGATGCGGGGGCTTACCGATTGCCCTTGGCGGCCAACGACCTGGCGGGGGCCACCGCAGCCCTCCCCGCAGGGGATGGGCCGATGGTGCTGTTGGCCAAGGGCGATGGGAGCAACGATTGGCCCGCGGACCGTTGGCAGGATCTCCCCCAACGGCTCCGCACCAGCGTGCCCGGGGTGCGGAGCCTGGACGTGGCTCCGAGTCACACCACCGCAGCGGCCGTACGGGAGCGGGCCTCCCTTGTGGCTGTGAGTGATGTGGTGCTGGCCAGTGACCCCATGACGATCGAGCTGGCCCTGCTCTGTGGGGTGCCTGTGGTGGCCCTAGGTCGCTCTGCCCAGAGCCTGCCCCAGCGCTCGGGAGTCCAAGGAATGGACGCTTCCCCAGGGCTGGGGGCCATCGCCATGGACGACGTGCTCCGGGCCCTTGGCTTGGGCTGACCCCTTGGGCGGGGCCTGGGGAAGTAGGGCGGTGCTGAGGCTGAATTCGTTGCGCTGGCGCCGCCGGCGCCCACCGATGCGATCCCGCCGGGGCTGGCCCAGCCCCCTGATTGCCTTGGCGCTGCTGGTGAACCTGGCCGCTACGGGCTATCGAGTCACCGAAGGTTGGGACTGGGGGGATTGCTATTGGATGGTGGCGATCACCATCAGCACCATCGGCTACGGCGAGGTCTATCCCCTCAGTCACGCGGGGCGGTGGATCACTGTGTTTGTGGTGGTGGGGGGCTTGGTCGTGGTCCAGCTCACCATTCAGAGTTTGCTTGGGCTCTCGGAGTCGGGCTATTTTCGACGCCTGGGCGAGCGCCGTTTCCGTCACTGGCTGCGTCGCATGAACAATCACGTCATTCTCTGCGGCTATGGCCGCATTGGTCGGGAGATCGCCGAACAGCTGGCGCGTGAACACGTGCCGATGCTGGTGGTGGAGATGGACCCGGAGCGGCGCCAGGCCGCCGAAGAGCGGGGATTGCCGGTGATGCTGGCCGATGCGACCCTCGACGAAACCCTTCTGGAAGCAGGAATTCACCGTTGCCGCAGCCTGGTGGCGACCCTTCCCAGCAACGCCGCCAACCTGTACGTGGTGCTCAGTGCCCGGGGACTGGCCCCGCACTGCCGCCTGATTGCCCGTTCGGACAGTGAGGAAGCGGAACGGAAGCTGCGCCTGGCCGGTGCCAACCAGGTGGTGAGTCCCTATGTGGCGGGTGGAAGGACCATGGCGGCCACCGCCCTGCGCCCCCTGGCGGTGACCTTCATGGACCTGCTGGCGGGGTCCGACTGCGAAGTGGAGGAATTCCAGCTGAGCAGCGACCCCGTGGCTCTCGGGGACATCAACGGCGCCAGCTTGGCGGATCTGCAGTTGGGACGCCGCAGCGGAGCGATGGTGCTGGCGGTGCGGAACCCTGAGCCAGCCCTGATGAATCCCTATCGCAGCGAGGGCGTTCAGACCTTGGTCGCCAATCCGGGGGGGCACGTACGGCTGGGGCCAGGCCAGCTCCTGGTTGTGATGGGAAGCAAGGATCAGTTGGCTCGGTTTTCCGTGCTTCTCGGCCCTGCCCTGATGACCGTGGACGTGATGACCTCCTGAAGGGGCAACGCCAACGGGTGGGGCCATACGATCGCCGGCGATCGACCCTGATGGGTCAGCCTGTCTCCCCCCTCCGATGTCCAGCGCCCCTGCCTTTGCCGCTCCGCCTGCCAGCCTGCTGGGTCAGGTGGCCCTGGTGACCGGCGCCAGCCGCGGTATCGGCCGGGCCGTCGCCCTGGCGCTGGCGGCCAGCGGCGCCACGGTTGTCATCAATTACAGCAGCTCGGAGGCGGCGGCGGCAGAGCTGGTCGCGTTCATCGAAACCGCCGGGGGCAAGGCCTGGGCCCACCGCGCCAACGTGGGCGAGGAGGCCGAGGTGGAGGCGATGGTGAAGGCGGTGCTGGATCGGGAAGGCCGCCTCGATGTGCTGGTGAACAACGCCGGCATTACCCGAGACGGCTTGCTGATGCGGATGAAAACCGCCGATTGGCAGAGCGTGATCGACCTGAATCTGACCGGGGTCTTCCTTTGTACCCGTGCCGTGAGCCGGACGATGCTCAAGGCCCGCAGCGGTCGGATCATCAACATCACCTCGGTGGTGGCCCTGATGGGCAACCCTGGCCAGGCCAACTACAGCGCCGCCAAGGCGGGCGTTCTCGGGCTCACCCGCAGCACCGCCGCTGAATTCGCCAGCCGGGGCGTCACCGTGAACGCGGTGGCTCCCGGCTTTATCGCCACCGACATGACCAGGGATCTCGCCACTGAAACCATCCTCAAGGGAATCCCCCTCGGACGCATGGGCCAGCCGGAGGAAGTGGCCGGTGTGGTGCGGTTCCTTGCCGCTGACCCCGCCGCTGCCTACCTGACCGGCCAGGTCCTGCAGGTGGATGGGGGCATGGTGATGCGCTGAGCCCTTGGGCTCATTCGCTGCTGGGCAGGGGCTGACCCAGATCGTCCCTCAGGCGCCGGATCCGTTGCAGTAAGCGCAAGCGGCGACCACGGGCGGTGAAGGTGAGGACGAGGCGGATCGGCACATAGACCAACGCCATGGCCACGCCCAAGGCGGCAACGGTCAGGAAGACCAGCCCGTCGGCTTTGGTGACGGGGGCCAAGGCCGAGTCGCCCACGCTGGCGGCGGCGGTAGCTGCCGCACTGGCGGCCAGGGTGATGGTCTGCTCCAGGGTCTCCTCCATGTCCGGAGGCTACCGACGCCCTTCCTGTCCTGCCGAATCCGGGGCCTCGGTGGGCTGTTTTGATTCGGCTTTCCCCACCAACGACAGGCTGCATCCCCTCCCGTCACTGTGGGAGCCTGGCCAAAGAGTGACCGTTTTCCTGCTCCGATGGCCAAGCTGATCCAGTTCGCCGATGCGTCCCGCGAGTCCCTGGAGCGCGGAGTCAACGCCCTGGCCGAGGCGGTGAAGGTCACGATCGGGCCTAAGGGCCGCAATGTGGTGCTGGAGCGGAAATTTGGCGCTCCGGACATCGTCAACGACGGTGTCACGATCGCCAAGGAGATCGAGCTGGAGGATCCGTTCGAAAACCTGGGGGCCAAGCTGATGCAGCAGGTGGCCACCAAAACCAAGGACACCGCTGGAGACGGCACGACGACCGCCACGGTTCTGGCCCAGGCCATGGTGCATGAGGGTCTGCGCAACGTGGCCGCCGGTGCCAACCCGGTGCTCCTGCGTCGCGGCATGGAGAAGGCGGTGGCCCAGGTGGTGCAGGGCATTGCCGCCTGTTCCCGCAGTGTGGCCGGCGACGCCATCCGCCAGGTGGCCACGGTGAGTTCTGGTAACGATGGGGAAATTGGCCAGATGATTGCCGAGGCCATGGCCAAGGTGAGCGCCGATGGGGTGATCACCGTGGAGGAATCCAAATCCCTGGCCACGGAATTGGAGGTGACGGAAGGAATGGCGATTGATCGGGGGTATTCCTCTCCCTATTTCGTGACCGATCAGGATCGTCGCGAATGTGTTCTTGAGCATCCTTTGGTGTTGATCACCGATCGGAAGGTGGGTGCGGTGGCCGACCTGGTGCCGGTGTTGGAGGCCGTCTCACGCGGCGGCCGTCCGCTGCTGATTTTGGCGGAGGAGGTGGAAGGGGAAGCCCTTGCCACCCTGGTGGTCAATAAGACCCGGGGCGTGCTTCAGGTGGCTGCGGTACGAGCGCCCGGTTTCGGCGATCGCCGCAAGGCCATGCTGGAGGACATCGCCATCCTTACCGGATCCACCGTGATCAGCGAGGACCGGGCGATGTCCTTAGAGAAAGCCACGCTGGCCGATCTGGGCAAGGCTCGCCAGATCACGATCACCAAAGACTCCACCACGATCGTGGCGGATGAAGCCCACGAGGCAGTTCGGGAACGGATTGCCCAAATTCGTCGGGAGCTGGAGGCCACGGAGTCGGACTACGACCGGGAGAAATTGCTAGAGCGCATCGCCAAGCTGGCTGGCGGTGTGGCCGTGATCAAGGTGGGGGCCCCGACGGAAACCGAACTCAAGAACCGCAAGCTCCGCATCGAAGACGCGCTCAATGCCACCCGTGCCGCCATCGAAGAAGGCATCATCGCCGGCGGCGGCAGCACGCTTCTTCAATTGGCCGATGGGCTGGACAGCCTGGTGGCGACCAGCAGCGGTGATGAGCGCACCGGAGTGCAAATCGTGCAGCGTGCCCTCGTGGCTCCGGTGCGCCAGATCGCGGCCAATGCCGGTTCGGACGGTGATGTGGTGATTGAGGAAATTCGCCGTTCCTGTCTTGGCTTCAATGCCCTCACGGGAGAGTACGAGGATCTGATGGCGGCCGGCATCCTGGATGCCGCCAAGGTGGTGCGGCTTGGACTTCAGGATGCGGTCTCCATTGCTTCCCTGTTGATTACCACCGAAGCTGTGATTGCCGATAAACCCGAGCCCCCCGCCCCGCCCTCCGCAGACGGCGGCATGGGTGGAATGGGAGGCATGGGTGGAATGGGCGGTATGGGTGGCATGGGTATGCCCGGAATGATGTGATCCCCGTTCAAAGGGTGCGAATCAGCTGGGCATGAAGGCGGCAGACGGGGATGGCCTGCCGCGGTGGGTTGTTGCAGAGCTTGCCTAGCTCCCGGTTCAGCGCCTCCAGTTGCCCAATGTTCTGAAAGCTGATTGGCACCATCAAGATGACAAGTCCGAACAGGGCAGCTCCCCTTTGGGGGAGCGGGATTGCCAGGCGTTGGTCCTGTTCCATGGGCAACATTTTCAACCTCCTTCGCGGTGTTTCTGGGCAAGGTTCAACCCCTCGCTGCCAGCGCAACGACAACCATTCTTGAGAACCCCTTCAAGGAAGGAGAACCACCGCCTCAGGCCGATTGGAGCCAGCGGCCATGGTGCGTACATAGGCCGCCACCTGGAGATCCACTCCCGTGATCGCTGTTCCTACCACCACAGCATCGGCACCATGGGCCAGGGCTCTCGCCGCCTGATCCCCTGAGGCGATGCCCCCCTCGCAGATCAGCAGGTTGCTGGGGGGTAACTGGGCCCGCAGCGGGGGCAGCAAGTCCCACCCGGGCGGGTGCAAGCCAGCGGTGGCTTCGGTGTAGCCGTAGAGGGTGGTTCCAATCCAGTCGCAGCCCAAGGCAGCCGCGCGCAACCCGTGCTCCACGCTGTCCACATCCGCCATCAGCGGGGCCCCTAACTCCTCGCGGCAGCGGCGGATCAGGCTGTCCAGGTCGTGCTGGCCGGGTCTGGGCCGATCGGTTCCATCCAGGGCCACCACATCGGCGCCGGCGGCCCAGACCGCTCGGACCTCCTCCCAGCTTGGCGTGATGTAAACGGCACTGTCCGGATACTGGCGCTTCCACAACCCCACAATCAGTGCCTCCGGGCAACGTCGGCGCACCGCGCCGATGTGCTCCGGGCTCTCCAGGCGAACGCCAACCGCCCCATTGCGCAGGCTGGCTTCCGCCATCGCCGCAATCACGTCGGGATTCCGTAGAGGCGATCCTTCTGGGGCCTGAACAGACACGATCAGGCCCCCCGCAAGGTGGTGGGCAGCAAGGGAGACCATCTCAGCAAGCCTCGGTTGGATGGGGAAGCGCGGTGACGGAGTCGCGGGGGCGACAGGGCATGCTCAGGGTCACTGGGGGGGACGTCAGGAGAGCTTGCGGTTCAGCAGCGGGCGGATCGCCAGGAACAGGCCAAACGCCAACACCGTCAGAATCAACAGACAGGTCGCAGCGTTGAGGCTGCCATAGGGGGCGACGAGAACCACCGTTGACCATTGGAAAGGACCGGCGTAGGCGGCGCGAATCGGTTCAATCGCGAAGGTGAGGGGATTGAGGGCCGCCAGCCAGCCCAGCCAGCCTGGCATGAAGCTGATCGGTGCCAAGGCGGTGCTGGCGAACAGCAAGGGCAGGTTGGCCACGAAGATCACCGCAATCAACTCGATGTGCCCCGGTAGGGCAAACGCCAGACCAAGGCTCAGGGCCGTGAAGGCAAACACCAGCAACAACAGGGTGATCAGTACCACCAGCAGACCCGAGGCCCCGGGCCAGCCGTAGCCCAACAGGGCGGCGGCGCCCATGATCGCCAAAGACTGCACCAGGCTTAGGGCCGTGATGTAAATCACGGAGGCCAGCACGATCGAGCTGCGGGCCCGTAAAGGCGCCACCAGCAGCCGGTTGAGGAATCCGAATTCCCGATCGAACATCAGCGGCAGTCCGGCGTTGAGGGCCGCACTGAAGGCGGTGAACACAATCACCCCCGCCCCCAGGAAGCGTCCATAGCTGCCGCCACCGGGCAGGAGCCCAGGCGGAGCCTTGGCAAATAGGGCCCCGAACAAGACCAACCAGATCAACGGTTGCAGAACTCCCGCCACCAGGGTGGAGGGACGGCGGACCAGCTGCACGAACAGGCGACGGCTGAGGGCAAGCGTCTCCTGGGTCACCTCCGCCAGGGGAGAGGGCTCGCTGTGGCTCTGGGGCCGGGGGGCGATGGTCGGGGTGGGGGTGCTTGGTGGGGTGGCGGTGGTCATCGGGGAGGGGGAAAGGCGGGGCAGGATCCGCGGACGGCCTCGGCTGTCATCGCATCGATTGCTTGCGCTCCGCTTTGGCATCACGGCTGCCGGCGACGGCCAGCTCCGCATCCATCAGCGTGCGACCGGTGGCCTGCAGATAGACATCATCAAGGCTGGGCTTGCTCTGGGCCAGGGCGAACACCGGCAGATCGGCCGCGGCGAGCTGCTGACGCAACCGTTCCACCACCGCGTCATGTTCGATCACCAGATTGAGGGAATACCCCTGGGAACGGTTGACCACCACTTGGCGCACTCCTTGGCAGGACTGCAGCAGCTCCCGCACCCGATCAGCTTCCTGTTCGTCGCTGAATTCCCGCACCCGTAGGGTCACCCGATCTCCCCCTAAGGCGGCCTTGAGTTCGTTGGGAGTGCCCTCGGCGATCACTCGCCCCGCCTCAATGATCGCCAGGCGATCGGCCAGCGCATCCACTTCTTCGAGATAGTGGCTGCTCAGCAGCACCGTGGTGCCTTGCTCACGCAACTGGCGCAGCACCTGCCAGATCGCGGCCCGGCTCTCGATATCCAGGCCCACGGTGGGCTCATCCAGCACCAGCACCCTGGGGCGGTGGAGCAGGCCGGAGGCCAGGTCCAGTCGACGGCGCATGCCACCGGAGTAGGTGCCGCAGCGTCGATCGACCCAGTCGGCCATGCCTAGCAGGCCGATCAGCTCGCCGATGCGAGCATCCCGATCGGCACGGGGGAGGTGGTAAAGGTCGCCCTGGAGCTGCAGGAGCTCGCGGCCGGTAAGGATTTTGTCAATCGCCACCTCCTGGGCCACATAGCCCAGCTGACGTCGCGCACTGCGCGGGTCGGCAAGGGCGTCCACACCCGCCACGAGCACGGTTCCGGAATCGGGGGCCAGCAGGGTGGCAAGAATGCGCAGAGTGGTGGTCTTTCCAGCCCCGTTCGGACCGAGCAGGCCGTAGAGGCATCCCTGGGGAATGCTGAGGCTGAGGTCATTGAGGGCCTGCACCGCAGGGGCCTTACGGCCGCCGCCATAGCTCTTCCGCAGCTTCTGGAGTTCGATCAACCTGCGGGCACTCCCGATCGTTCAGCGTGAGTGAATCTAGGCAGCGGCGGCGGGGGACAGCAGGGGGTGGAGGCCGTCCCCTGGGGTCAGGGCCAGCCAATCGATTCCAGAGGCCTGGGGCAGGCGGGCCAGCAGGAGCAGCAGGCAGATGCCAAAGAGATAGAAGATCGACCAGCGGAACAGATCGCGAGCCCGCTGGGGGGCCTCAGGCTGCTGCAACAGCTGATGGCTTAGCTGGAGCAGCCGTCCATTGAAGGGGAGCACCAGCAGGCCGTAGAGCCAGCCCCCACTGGGAAGTAGCCACGCCCCCAGGCCACTGACGGCCACGGTGATCAGGGCGTAGGTGTGGATGGCCCGGGCCGTGGTGACCACCCCCTTGACCACCGGCAGCATCGGGATGCCGACGGATCGGTAGTCATCCTTTAGCAACAGGGCCAGGGCCCAGAAATGGGCGGGGGTCCAGACCATCACCAGGCTGAACAGCCACCAGCCCCCCCAGCCCAGATGGCCACTGGCTGCGGCAACCCCCACCAGGGGGGGGATAGCACCGGCCACTCCACCGATAACGATGTTCTGGCTGGTCCTGGGTTTGAGCAGAGCCGTGTACAGCAGGACATAACTGCACAGGCCAAATAGGGCCAGGGCCGCCGCCAGGCAATTCACCCCAACGACCAGGGTGACCACGGACGCCGTCGTGAGGGCGATGGCCAAAGCGAAGGCCTGGCGTTGGACCAGGCGACCGGAGGGGAGGGCGCGGCGGCTGGTGCGCAGCATCCGGCCATCGAGCTCCTCCTCCCAGAGGCAATTGAGCACACCGGCGGCCGCGGCCGCTAGGGCCCCGCCCAGGAGGGTGCTGAACAGGCGCAGCGGACTCGGCGGCCATTCGGGCGTGAGGGCCATGCCGGCCAGGGTCGTGGCGAGCAGAAGCGGAATCAGCCGTGGTTTGGCCACTTCCAGCCAGGCCGGGAGCCGCACCGAGCGGGGCACGACCTCCGACCGTGGCGCCGAAGAGTCCTGAGAGGGGGCCAGGGCCGTGGCCCGTACTGCGGCGCTAACCATGAACAACCTCAAGAAGGGGTGCTTGGACGGCAGGGGTTGGAGAGGGCAGGCTCAGGCCCCAGATGGCACCGATGACAGCCACCAGCAGGGCGGCCACCAACTGATGGGCGACGGTGGTCCCCGCCATGGTCAGCTGGCCGCGGAGGCTGAGCACCCCCAGGGCAACCTGGGTCGCAACCAGGAGGGCGGCGGTCAGGGCCAGACGTCGGGGCCGGCGGCAGCCTTGGGGGAGCCGGAGCGCCGAGATGGCCAGAACCAGAACGCCGATGGTGGCGGGCCAGGCCCCCTGGAGGTGCCAGACCAGCCAGCGGCAGCCAAGGCCGGAGGACAGACAGAGCGGGGCGGCCCAGCGGCTGGCCATCAGCCCCCCCAGCAGGCATTGCATCAGCACCGCCAGGCCACTGACCAGGGCAATCAGCGCCCACCAGCGGGGTAGGGGCACCTCCGCTGGATGGAGGCGCTGATGGATGGCGCTGACCCAACTCAACAGCAACAGGGCGGTCAGCAGATGGGCCACCACGATCGGAGCGGCCAACAGATGCAGGACGGTGAGGGCCCCCAGGCCGGCCTGGATCAGCACCAAAAGAAGGGCTAGAGCGGCGGCCCCGGGTAACCAGGCCGGGCCCTGATCGCGGCGCCAGACGCTTATCCCCAGCAGGGTCGCCAGGGCGAGCAGCACGACCAGGGCGTCTAGGCGATGGAACCACTCCAGAAAGACCTGGAGGTTCATCTGGCTGATCGGCAACACCCCTCCGTAACACAGGGGCCAGTCGGGACAGGCCAGGCCGGCTTGCGTCACCCGCGTGGCCCCGCCGATGACCACCAAGGCCACCAAGGCCACCACCAAGTGGCCTGTCAGTCCCAGAAGGGCCGGAGGGGGAGGCATCGGGCCTGCTGGGGCTTTGATGCCAGCTGCCAGGTCCTTGGAGGTTGGCGTTGATTGGACAAACGTCATAAGCAACGTCGTGCCAAGGTTCCTCAAGTTAGCGATTTTGTACAGATGGGCGATCCCTCACAATTGGCTGTGACGGGTCGAGTCGTCTCGTTGGATCAAATCGCGCAATGTTGTCGCATCGTCATGGTGCCGCGCATCGGCAGGCCGGCGCCGATAAACTGCGGTACCAACTGGTTTGAATCTGCCCGAGCAGTTTCAAACCTCAGCAATTGAGCTTCATGGGAATTGGTTCCGCTCTGCTCCCCCGCCCATTGGCCTACCGAGCGCGATCGGTGACGCGTTCCGTTCAGTTCCAGACCCCAACCCTGTCCCATTGCCCCCATTCACCGTGCGAATCCCCCCAGCCCTGATCACCCTCCTGATGGGGATGGCCCTTGTACTGGCCGGCCTTTGGATCGGGCAGAACGTGCAGCTTCTGCCCCTGGATGCCAGCAGCAATGCTCCGGTTTATGACTCGCTATTCAAGGTTCTGTTCTGTATCGGAACAATTTTGTTTCTTGGGATCACTGGACTCCTTGTCTTCAGTTTGGTTCGCTTTCGGCGCAGATCCGGTGATCACAGTGATGGAGCAGCCATTGAGGGAAATCTCCCTTTAGAAATTCTTTGGACAGCTATTCCTGCAGTTGTCGTCCTATTTGTTGGAATTTATAGCTACGATATTTATGAGCGGATGGGAGGAATGAGCACCCTGAATGATCACGGCTCCATGCATCACGTCATGGCTTCTTCCATGGACTCTCAAGTGATCCAGGCTTCAGATCTAACGCCACCAACTGGACGGGTTTGGGCTGGAATTGGACCGGTGGGCAGCAGTCAGGAGGGAATCTTTCCTGTCGAAGTGACTGCGATGCAATTTGCTTTTATTTTTCATTACCCCGATTCCAACATTACCAGTGGTGAACTTCACGTTCCGGCGGATCGCCCCGTGGAATTACGCATGGAGGCGCGGGATGTGATTCATGCCTTCTGGGTCCCCCAGTTCCGCCTGAAGCAGGACGTGATTCCAGGCCAACCCACCGTGCTCACTTTTACAGCCACCAAACCAGGAAGCTACCCGATTGTTTGCGCAGAGTTGTGCGGTCCTTATCACGGTGGCATGCGATCCACAGTCTTCGTGCAAGAGGAGGATGACTTCGATGCTTGGATCACCCGCAACAGTCCCGCAGCCCAAGCCCCTGCCACCGCCTGATTCCAGTCACTTCTGAATTTTCTACGCACCCCCTCACTTCTTCCCCTGGCCCCAGTCCGTCATGACCGTTGCCCTTCCCAGTGATCTTTCTCCCCAACCCCTGCAACCGCAGGGCTGGCTTCGCTATTTGAGCTTCAGCCTCGACCATAAAGTGATTGGCTTGCAATATCTTATTACGGGATTTCTTTTTTACTTCATTGGGGGGGCGCTGGCTGGAGTCATCCGTACGGAGCTGGCCAGTCCGATCAGTGATTTTGTGAGTCGCGACACCTATAACCAGGTCCTCACGCTGCACGGCACCGTGATGATTTTTCTGTGGATCGTTCCGGTTGTTAATGGAGCTTTCGGCAACTACCTGATTCCTTTTTATGTAGGCGCCCGTGACATGGCTTTCCCCCGGCTCAATGCCGTGGCTTTTTGGCTCATACCACCCGCCGGCATTTTGCTGATCAGTAGTTATTTCATTACAGGGGCAGCTCAATCCGGATGGACCGCCTACCCTCCCTTAAGCCTTACCACCCCTGCCGCTGGCCAGGTGATTTGGATTCTGAGCGTACTTTTGCTGGGCGGGAGTTCCATTTTTGGGGGAATTAATTTCATCGCAACCATCCTTAAGCTGCGTCGCCCAGGTCTCAAGATGATGCAGTTGCCCATGTACTGCTGGGCCATGTTGGGAACCAGCATCCTGGTGGTGCT
>Ga0114976_10000096_pt1 | contig 46733 bp, 43 predicted proteins | sample S_130805_EF_Meta_FD_87319 | JGI IMG/M metagenome (GOLD analysis project Ga0114976, IMG submission 87319) | Freshwater microbial communities from Lake Simoncouche, Canada to study carbon cycling - S_130805_EF_MetaG | ecosystem: Environmental > Aquatic > Freshwater > Lake | place: Lake... | reverse complement strand
GCCCGCAGCCGCGCATCGAGCGTGGCCGCATCGGTCACCTGGTGGATGAAGCCGCGTTCCTGCGCCGCGCGCAGGAAGTCGCTCTGTTCGCCGCTCATGGGTAAGCTCGGTCCCGGGGACTGGAATTCGGGCCGGGGGTTAGCACGGGGGGGCGATGCTGAGAACGATCGGGCTGATGAGCGGCACCTCGCTCGACGGGGTGGACGCCGCCTGGGTCGAGACCGATGGCGAGCGGATCGCCCGGCTCGGCCCCGCGCTGACCCTGCCCTATGCGCCCGATCTGCGCGCCGACCTGCGCCGGCTGCTGGACCTGGCGCCGGGGCTCGGCCCGGACGACCCGTTCCTCGCCGATTGCGTGCGCCGCCTGACCGACCGCCATGCCGAGGCCGTCGCCCAGCTTCGCGCCGGCGAGGCCGCGGCGCCCGACCTGATCGGCTTCCACGGCCAGACCATCCTCCACCAGCCGCGCCGGCCGGGGGTGAACGCGCCCTGGCGAACCTGGCAGGTCGGCGATGCGGCGGGGCTGGCGCGCGCGACCGGCGTCGCGGTCGCCTACGACTTCCGCTCGGACGATGTCGCCGCCGGCGGCCAGGGCGCGCCGCTGGTGCCCGTGGTGCATGCGGCGATGGCGGCCGCGCTGCCGAAGCCGCTCGCCGTGCTGAACCTCGGCGGCGTCGGCAACGTGACCTGGATCGGGGCCGACGGCGCGCTGCTCGCCTTCGACACCGGGCCGGCCAATGGCCCGCTCGACGATTGGGCGCGCCGGCGGGCGGGGCGCGACTACGACGCGGAGGGGATGCTGGCGCTGGCCGGGACTGCCGACGCCAGCGTGCTCGGGCGGTTGCTGGCGCATCCCTACCTCGAGCAGGCACCGCCGAAATCGCTGGATCGGCTGGATTTCGACCGGGCGCTGCAGGAGGCCGGGCTGGAGCGGCTGTCACCGACCGATGGCGCGGCGACGCTCGTCGCCTTCACCGCGGTCTGCGTCGCGGCCGCGGCGCGGCACTTCCCGGCGCCGCCGCTGCAATGGCTGGTCGGCGGCGGCGGCAGGCGGAACCCGGCGATGATGCGGGCGCTCGCCGACGTGCTCGAGCAGCCGGTGCGGCCGGTCGAGATCGCCGGCTGGCAGGGCGATGCGCTGGAGGCGCAGGCCTTCGGCGTCCTGGCGGCGCGGGTGGCGAACGGGCTGCCGCTCACCTTCCCCGGCACCACCGGGGCGCCGCGGCCGCTGACCGGTGGGCGGATCGTGCGGGGGTGACGCGAGCAGCCCCGACGCCGACGCGATCAGTCCGCCAAGCCGATCATCACCGAGAGCATGCTGTTCAACACGAGCATCTCGGCGGCCGAAAGCCGGCCGACTACCGGACCGCATTTCGCCCGCGGGACGGCCAGGATCTTGTCGACCATCACCTGCGACAGCACCTTCAGGCCGTTGGTGGCCACCGGCTCGATGGTCAGCCGGTAGAAGGGTGCATCGGTGATCTCGCTGGTGAACAGCGCGAGTAGGACACTGCCCGCAGCATCGAGGGCAGCGGATTGCACGACGACCGCGGGCCGCGCCTTGCCATAGTCGCCCTTCGCCGCGACGATGACGATATCGCCCCGCGTCAGGGGTCGGGCCAGTCCATGGCGGCTTCGATGAACTCAAGCGCCTCGGCTTCCTCCGGCCGGCCGCGCAGCAGCATGCCCTGGCGCCGCGCCTCGGCGGCGAAATCGGGCCGGTTCGGATCCGGCACCCAGAGGCGGAGTTGCTTCATCCCGCGATGCAACTTCTGCCGCCGGTAGCGCTGGAACTTGGTCAAGCCATCATCGGTCTGCTTCGGCCGCGGCACGGGACCCTCGGTAAGGTAGCGCGCGACCTTACCGCAAGACTCGCGCGCGGCCCAACAGCTTTGGTGTCGGCGTTCGACTATCGATGGGCGGCAGGCGTATTCCAGCGACGCCGTGCCCGAGGTCAGCCGTCGCCAGGACAGCCGGGTAGGCTTCCGCCCGCCCTACGGATGCGGCCCCCAAGGCGCCGCCAGCAGCAGCTTCACCTCCTGGCTCGCCACCAGCGGCCGGAACTTGCTGGCGAAGCCCACCACGAAGGCCTCATTGGCGAAGACCTTGGCCCAATGCGCCCGCCGATCCGCGTCGTCCTCGAACTTCCAGAGATGCACGAGCTGGTTGATCATCCCGGTATCGGCCTGGAAGTAGCCCACCAGGTGCTTGTCGTGCCCGCCCGCCTGCAACGCCGGGAAGCCCAGCTCCTGATAGAGCTTCACCGCCTCCCCCATCTTGCCGACATGCAGCGTGTAGGTGCGCATTTCATAGAGCGCCATGGCGCGATCCTCCCCAACACGGGAAGGCTACGGCGCAGCGCAGCTGCGCGCTACTCCGCCGCCGCGTCCTTCAACCACGGCCAGCGCTTCAGGGTCACCGGGCTGTCCGGCGCATAGGCGATGCAGCTGCCGACCAGCGCCGGCACCTTCCGCGGCGGCGCCTCGCCGGCCGCCACCCGCCGCGCCGCCTCGGCCCGCTCCTTCTCGGCGCGGAACGGGTAGAGCGTCTGATAGACCACGGTCGCCATCTGCCCCAGCACCTCGCGCAGATGCGTGCAGCCATGGGTGCCGCCGACCCGCTCGGCCACCGCCCGGTTGAAGCCGGGGCCGATCTTCAGCCCGGCGAGGGCGGCGAAATTCGGTGCGGCGGTCGGGCAGATGGCATAGGGCGTGTGGTCGCTCACCGCCTCGGCGGCGACGATCACCATGTTCTCGCCCACCGTCAGCCGCAGCCACATGTCGTGGATCGGCGTGCCGCCGGGCACTGGCCCGTGGGTGTCGTGCTCGAAGGGCGTGTCCTTGGTGTCGGTGAGATGCGCCTCGATGTCGAACAGGCCATCGGCGCGGTGGTAGCCGCGCAGCTGGATGTCACGTCGGTGCAGCAGTTGGCGGGGGGCGGGGTCGGAGAGCGGCATGGCAGGGGTTCTGCCATGCTGCGGCGCGGGGTGGCTAGATCGCCCCCCTCAGATCGCCAGATCCTTCGTATTGTCGTCCCGGATCACCCGCGCGAAGACCTCCGGCGTGCATGCGGTATTCCGCCTCACCACGTGCTCGGGCGCATCGGCCTCCGGCACCGGCTGGCAGGCCCGCAGGCCGGCGGCGTGCTCGGCGCGCGTGGGCGCGTTCGGTGCGACCGGCGCGTTGATGGCGTCCGCCGTGTTGCCGCGATGCTCGCCGAGGCCGGGCCGCGGCCGCAAGCGCGATCGCCGGCTCGACACCCGCCCCCGCCTGCGGCAAGGCGATCCCATGTCCGGGAGCAAGCCAGCCAACCTCGCGCTGATCGTGCTGGCGCAGATCCTGGCCCTCGCCCTCTGGTTCTCCGGCACCGCCGCCGGCCCGGCCATGGCGCGCGAGGCGCCGCTGCCGCCCGGCTTCCTCGCCTGGCTGACCGGCGCGGTGCAGCTCGGCTTCGTCGCCGGGACGCTGGCCTCGGCCGCGCTCGCCCTGCCCGACCGGGTCGATCCGCGCCGGCTGATCGCCGCTGCCGCGCTGCTGGGTGCCGCGGCGAATGGCGCGATCCTGGCGCTGCCGGTCGGCGACCCCGGCGTGCTCTGGCTGCGCGGGCTGACCGGCGCTGCGCTCGCCTGCATCTATCCCGTCGGGATGAAGCTCGCCGCCGGCTGGGCCACGCCGCACGACGCCGGCCTCGTCGTGGGGCTGCTGGTCGGCGGGCTGACGCTCGGCTCGGCCTCGCCGCACCTGGCGAATGCGCTCGGCGGGGTCGGCTGGCGCGAGGCCACCGCCGCCGCCTCGATCGGCGCGCTGCTGGCGGCCGGGTTGATCCTGGCCACCCGCCTCGGCCCCGGCCACCGCCCGGCGCCGCCATTCCGCCCCGGCCTCGCGCTGCGGCTGTTCAGCAACCGCGGCACCAGGCTCGCGACCCTCGGCTATCTCGGCCATATGTGGGAGCTCTACGCCATGTGGGCCTGGGTCGGGGCCTATCTGGCAGCGAGCTTCGCGGCCGCCGGCAGCAGCGCCAACCCCGCGCTGGCGACCTTCGCGGTGCTGGCGGCCGGCGCCGCCGGCAGCGTCGCCGGCGGCCTCGTCGCCGACCGCATCGGCAAGGCCCGGCTGACGATCTGGGCGATGGCGATCAGCGGCGCCTGCTGCCTGCTGGCCGGGCCCGCCTTCGGCGCGGCGCCCGCCCTGGTCATGACGCTCTGCCTCGTCTGGGGCGCCGCCGTCGTTGCCGATTCAGCGCAGTTCTCGGCGAGCGTCGCGGAGGCCGCCGAGCCGGGCCTCGCCGGCACCATGCTGACGGTGCAGACTTCGCTCGGCTTCGCGCTGACGCTGCCGGCGATCCACCTGGTGCCGTGGCTGGCCGAGCGCTTCGGCTGGGGCGGCGCCTTTGCGGTGCTGGCGATCGGGCCGGCGCTCGGGTGCCTGGCGATGGCGCGGCTGCTGCCGCGGCGGGGCTGAGCCGCGACCCGGATCGGTCCGGGGCTGGATGTTCCGTTAACATTTGCGCTAGGTTTTGCCATTGCGGCTCCGGCAGGACGCGGGAACGCTGCCCCCAGGGGGCGACGTCACAACCCAGCAAGGAACCCACAGCCATGGCCCTGCAACCCGTCCTGAACCTCGGCACGCTGAACGGCAGCAACGGCTTCCGGCTCGAGGGCGTGTCGGCGGGCGATTTGGCCGGCGGCTCCGTTGCCGCGGCCGGCGACGTCAACGGCGATGGCTTCGGCGATTTGATCATCGGTGCGCCCCAGGCAGACGCCAACGGGGGCAACAGCGGGTCGAGCTACGTGGTATTCGGTCAGGCTTCGGGTTTTGCGGCCACCATCCCGCTGGCCGCGCTGAACGGCAGCAACGGCTTCCGGCTCGATGGCAGCTTTGCCGGCGACCTCAGCGGCTTCTCGGTCGCCTCGGCCGGGGACGTGAATGGCGATGGCTTCGACGACCTGATCATTGGCGCACCGAAGGGCGATTTCGGCGCCACCGACAGCGGCTCGAGCTATGTCGTCTTCGGCAAGGCCGCCGGCTTTCCGCCGAGCCTCCCGCTATCCGGGCTGAACGGCAGCGCCGGCTTCCGGCTCGACGGAGCGGGGGGCCTCAACTTCAGCGGCACCTCGGTCGCCTCGGCCGGCGATGTCAATCGCGATGGCTTCGATGACCTGATCATCGGTGCGACCGGAGCCCAGCCCTTCGGGAACGAAAGCGGCTCCAGCTACGTGGTCTTCGGCAAGGCCTCGGGCTTTGGGTCGCGCTTCCAGCTCATCACGCTGAACGGCAGCAACGGCTTCCGGCTCGATGGCGCGGCGGCCGGCAATGTCAGCGGCACCTCGGTCGCCTCGGCGGGCGACGTGAACGGCGATGGCTTCGACGACCTGATCATCGGCGCGCCCTTCGCCAGCCCCAACGCCCGCAGCGGTGCCGGGTCGAGCTACGTGGTCTTCGGCAAGGGCTCCGGCGGCTTTGGGCCGACCCTCGCGCTCTCGACGCTGAACGGCGCCAACGGCTTCCGCCTCGATGGCGTGGCAAGCGGCGACAAGGCCGGCATTTCCGTCGCCTCGGCCGGCGACGTGAACGGCGATGGCTTCGCCGACCTCATCATCGGGGCGAACGAGGCCGATCCCCCCGGCAACTTGAGGGCCGGGTCCAGCTATGTGCTGTTCGGCAAGGCTACCGAGTTTCCTGGGAACGTCGTGCTCTCGGCGTTGTTCGGCACCAACGGCTTTCGCCTGGACGGAGTCGAGGGAGACGAAAGCGGGACCTCGGTCGCCTCCGCCGGCGATTTCAATGCCGACGGCTTCGACGACCTCATCATCGGCGCACGCAATGCCGCCCCGGGCGGCAACACAGATGCCGGCTCGAGCTACCTCGTTTTCGGCCGGCCTGGCGGCTTCCCGGCCACGCTCAATCTGGGCAGCCTCGATGGCAGCACCGGCTTCCGCCTCGATGGCGTGGCGGAGGGTGATGAAAGCGGCAAATCGGTCGCCTCGGCCGGCGATGTGAATGGCGATGGCTTCGACGACCTGATCATCGGTGCCAAGTTCACTGATCGCGGCGGCCTGGGGGCAATCGGCTCCAGCTACGTGGTGTTCGGCCGGGCCAGCGGCGCGATCTCGCGCTACGGCAGCGCCGCCGGCGAGCTGCTGGCCGGCGGCGAGTTCAACGACAGCCTCGGCGGCCTCGGCGGCAATGACACCCTGCGCAGCAATGGCGGCGACGGCACGCTCGAGGGCGGCGACGGCGCGGATGCCCTGTTCGCGGGCGGCGGCGCCGACCTGCTCGACGGCGGCGATGCCAACGACACCCTGGCCGGCGGCGATGGCGGCGACCGCCTGACCGGCAGCGCCGGCGCCGATCAGCTCTTCGGCGAGGCCGGCGACGACGTGCTCGATGGCGGCGCCGGCGATGATTTCCTCTCCGCCTCGGTCGGCGACGACCAGCTGGTCGGCGGCGAAGGCGCCGACCGCCTGTTCGGCGAGGCCGGGGCCGATGACCTCCAGGGCGGCGCCGGCGACGATTTCCTGGTCGGCGGCGGCTCGGACGACGTGGTCTCCGGCGGCACCGAGAACGACCAGCTGTTCGGCGAGGCCGGCGCCGACATCCTGAACGGCGAGGCCGGGGCGGATTTCCTGGCGGGCGGCGTCGGCGACGACCAGCTCGACGGCGGCGCCGACAACGACCGGCTGTTCGGCGAGGGCGGCTTCGACCAGCTCTCGGGCGGCGACGGCGCCGATTTCCTCGATGGCGGCGTGCAGGACGACGTGCTGATCGGCGGCCGCGGCAACGACCTGCTGCTCGGCAATCTCGGCGCCGATCAGCTGACCGGTGGCGACAACGCGGATGCCTTCACCTTCGGCGCGGCCAGCCACGGCAGCGACACCATCCTCGATTTCTCCGTCGCCGAGGCCGACAAGATCTCGATCTTCGCCGCCGGCTTCGGCGGCGGCCTGGCCGCCGGCTTGCTCGCGGCCAATCGTTTCGTGAGTGCGGTGAACCCCGGGGCGAACCAGGCCTTCGGGCAGTTCCTCTACGACACCAGCAAGGGCGCATTGCTGTGGGATGCCGATGGCACCGGCGGTGGCGCGGCGGTGCTGATCGCCACCGTCTTCGTCACCGGCGGCGGCCTCGCCAGCCTGGCGGCGACGGATTTCAGCCTGTTCTGACCCGGCGACGGGGCGGGGCTCGGCCGGGCGATCCATCTTCCGGCAAGGCTTTGGTGCTTGTCTGTTCGCACGGGGGCCGCGAGGCCGCCGCTGCTCCTTGAAGCCGTCCATCCGTCCCGTCGCAGCGCCGGCCGAGGCGTGTCCAGGCCAGGCGCGGCCCAGAATCTCCCTAAATCGCCTAAATTCTCCAGCCGATCTGCCCGTAACTCCCTGGGATCACGATGAATTCGGTCCAGGCGCTGGCCAAAAATTGAGGCGAATTCAAGCCCTCAACCGCCTAAATTCCTAAATTTCCGCGGCACCCCGCCCGGGGGCGTCCGACCCCGCCACCCCGGCGCGCCGGTTGTCCGAAAACCGCCCGCCGGGGTCGTGTCCGAAAGCTCCGAGGCCGGTTTCAGGCCATTCGTTCCGGCTTCTCCACCGGCACGGTCTCCATCGGCCCCGGCACCGAAAGCTCGAGGATCTCGACATCATCCGAGGTGCCGAACTCGTTGTGCTTCATGCCCCCGGGGATGAGGATCGCATCGCCCGCCACGCAGCGGGTCCGCGTGCCGTCCTCGAATTCGAGGTCGACCCAGCCCTTCAGCACATAGACGAACTGCGCCTCGCACTGGTGCACGTGCCAGCCGGTCGGCTCGGTCATGCCGGTGATCGCTTCCATCACCTGCGCCCGCATCTTGCCGCCCGTCGCGGCCTGCACGCCGAGGTCGCGGTACTTGAAGAAGGTGCGCCGGCCCTTGGTGTAATTCGGCTCGGCCTTGCGGGCGATCGTCACCTTCGGCCCGGTCTTGGCGATGCTGCCATCCATGGTGCTGTCCTCCTGCTGCGCGGCGTCTGCGCGCCACGGCGGCCAGCCTACACCACCCCGTTGCGGCCCATCTCCAGGTATTTCTCGCGCCGGCGCGCCCTGAGCGTGGCGCCATCCAGCGCCAGCAGCGGCTCGAGGCAGTCCCAGATCGCCCCGCCCACCGCCGCCATCGCCGCCTCCGGGTCGCGCTGCGCGCCGCCCATCGGCTCCGGCACGACCACATCGACCAGCGCGAAGCGCTTCAGGTCCTCGGCGGTCAGCTTCAGCGCCTCGGCCGCGGTCGCCGCCTGCGCCTGGTCGCGCCAGAGGATCGAGGCGCAGCCCTCCGGGCTGATGACCGAGTAGATGCTGTGCTCGAGCATCAGCACCCGATCGGCCGCCGCCAGCGCGATCGCCCCGCCCGAGCCGCCCTCGCCGATGATGGTCGCCACGAAGGGCACCGGCGCCTCGAGCCCGGCCTCGATCGAGCGGGCGATCGCCTCGGCCTGGCCGCGCGCCTCCGCCTCGATCCCCGGGAAGGCGCCCGCGGTGTCGACGAAGGAGAGGATCGGCAGGCCGAAGCGGCCCGCGAGTTCGATGATCCGCCTGGCCTTCCGGTAGCCCTCTGGCCGCGCCATGCCGAAATTGTGCTTCACCCGGCTGTCGGTATCGCTGCCCTTCTCGGTGCCGAGCACCGCCACCGCCCGGCCGCGGAACCGCCCGAGCCCGCCCACCACCGCCGCGTCATCGGCAAAGGCCCGGTCGCCCGCGAGCGGGGTCCAGTCGGTGACATGGGCCCTGATGTAGTCGAGGCATTTCGGCCGATCCGGGTGGCGCGCCACGAGGGTCTTCTGCCACGGCGTCAGTTTCGCGTAGGTCGTGCGCAGCAGCGACTGCGCCTTCTCCTGCAGCTTCGAGACTTCCTCGCTGACATCGATCCCGCCGCCGTCCATGGTTCGGCGCAGCTCCTCGATCTGGCCTTCCAGCTCGGCGATCGGTTTTTCGAAGTCGAGAAAGTGCCGCATCACATACCCTTCAGCCGGCCGATTAGCAGGGAAGACCGAGCATGGCGACCGAGGATTGGCAGGCCACCAACCGGGCGCTCTGGGAGGAGCGGGTGGCCGTCCACCTGGCCCCCGGCGGCTACGACCTGGCCGCGCTGCGGGCCGGAAGCGGCGCGCTCGACCCGCTGGTCGAGGCCGTGCTCGGCGAGGTCGCCGGCCTCCGCGTGCTGCACCTGCAGTGCCACATCGGGCACGAGACCCTGGCGCTGGCACAGCGCGGCGCTGCGGTGGTCGGCCTCGATTTCTCCGCCGCCGCCGTCGCCGCCGCCCGCGGATTGGCCGAGGAGCTCGGCCTCGCCGCCCGCTTCGTCGAGGCCGACCTCTACGCCGCGCCCACGGCGATCCCCGAGCCGGCGAGCTTCGACCAGGTGCTCGTCACCTGGGGCGCCCTGCCCTGGCTGCCGGACATCCGTGGCTGGGCCAGGATCGTCGCCTGGTTCCTCAAGCCCGGCGGCAGGCTGGTGCTGGCCGAGCAGCACCCCGCCGCGCTGGTCTTCGACGACGCCGCTGGCACGGCGGACCGCCCCGGCTGGCTGGTGCCCTATTTCGAGGCCGCGCCCGTCGTGCTCGAGGCCACCGAGGACTACGCCAACCCCGCGGCGAACCTCACCGCAACGCGCGAAACCACCTGGATGCACCCGCTCTCGGCGGTGATCGGCGCGCTGATCGACGCCGGCCTGCGGCTCGAGCGGTTCGAGGAACACCCGCGCATCCCCTGGCGCATGTTCCGCGGCCTCACGCGCGACGCCGAGGGGCTCTGGGCCTGGCCCGACCGGCCCTGGCTGCCGCTCGGCTATACGCTGGTTTGCGCCAAGGGGTGATGCGCCTCGACCAGGGCGCGCAGCCTTTCCTCGAGCACCTTCGTATAGATCTGCGTCGTGGCGATGTCGGCATGGCCGAGCAGCATCTGCAGGCTGCGCAGATCGGCGCCATGCCCGAGCAGGTGGCTGGCGAAGCTGTGCCGCAGCACGTGCGGGCTGACCCGCGCCGGGTCGATGCCGGCCGCCAGCGCCGCGTCCTTCAGCAGGAGGCCCAGCGCCTGCCGCGTCATGTGCCCCGCGGCGGCGCGCGCCGGGAACAGCCAGCGCTGCGCGCGCGGGCCCGTCGCCGATTTGCGGCCGGTCTCGGCGAGCGCCGCGCGGGCCGCCAGCGCGGCCTGCTTCGCACGGGCCGAGATCGGCACCAGCCGTTCCTTGCCGCCCTTGCCGCGGATGGCGAGCATCGGCGCGTCCTCGCGCAGCGCCGCGGCGGGCAGCGTGACCAGCTCGCTCGCGCGCAGCCCCGAGCAGTAGAGCAGTTCGAGTGCCGCGACCGCCTGCGGGCCGCGATGGCCGGGCAGCCGGGCGGCGGCCTCGATCAGCGCCTCGACCTCGGCTTCCGCGATGGCCTTGGGCAGGCTCGGTGTCGGGCGCGGGCCTTCCAGCAACTCGGTCGGGTCGTCGGGTCGCAGCCCCTCGCGCGCGAGGAACTGGTGGAACTGCCTGAGCGCCGAGAGCCGGCGCGCCTGGGTGCGCGGCTTCAGCCCCTGGTCGGCCAGGCTGCGCAGGAAGCCACGCAGTGCCTCGGTGTCGGCCTCGACCGGGGCGATGCCGCGCTGGGCGCAGTGGCCGAACCAGTCCTCGAGGTCGGTGCGATAGGCGCTGAGGGTGTTGCGGGCGGCGCCGCGCTCGGCCGCCAGCATCTCGAGGAAAGCTTCGAGGTGGTGCGCGGCCAAGTGGCGCTCAGCGCGGCTGGAATCGCTCGTTCGGCAAGGTCCGCTCGACCGGCACGGGCGTCACGCCGGGCGGGAAGGCCCCGAGCGCCAGCAGGCCGATGGCGACCGCGGCGACCAGGATCGCGACCAGCAGCATCACGGGGCGACGGAACATTGCAGGCAGGGTCCTCGCGGAACGGCCGCGGTGTGCTAGCCTTGGCCACCGTGTCACGCAACACTGCCAACGCCTACGCATCGTCCATCGCAGGCCTCGAGACCGCCGAGGCCATTGTGCCCACTCGGCCCTTCGCCGGGCGGAGCATCGTGCTCGTCGGCATGCCGGGCTCCGGCAAGTCCTCGATCGGGCGGCGGCTGGGGCTCAGGCTCGGCCTGCCCTTCCTCGATGCCGACACCGAGATCGAGGCGGCGGCCGGGCTGCCGATCACCGAGATCTTCGCTCGCTACGGCGAGCCGCATTTCCGCGATGGCGAGCGGCGGGTGATCACCAGGCTGCTGGCCGGGCCGCCGGTGGTGCTGGCCACGGGTGGCGGCGCCTTTGCCGATGACCGCACGCGGGCCGCGATCCGCGCCTCGGGCGCCATCACGGTCTGGCTGCGCTGCACCCTGCCGACTTTGCTGCGGCGGGTCGCCGGGCGCGACCACCGGCCGATGTTCCTCAACGCCGATCCGACCGTGGTGCTGACCCGGCTGATGACGGCGCGTCACCCGCTCTATGCCGAGGCCGATCTCGTGATCCAGTGCAGCGACGAAAGCCCTGATGGCACCACCCGTCGGGTCCATGAGGCGCTCGAACACTGGCAGCCGCCGGCCCGGCTGCACGTCGCGCTCGGCGAGCGCGGCTACGACATCGTCGTCGGCGAAGGCCTGCTCGCGCGCGCCGGCGCGCTGCTGGCGCCGGTGCTGCCGGCCAAGCGCGTCGTCGTCGTGACCGACACGAACGTCGCGCCGCTGCATCTGCCGGTGCTGCGGGCGGGGCTGGAGGAGGCGGGCTTCGCGGTGCTCGCCGAGATCGCGGTGCCGCCGGGCGAGGCGAGCAAGGATTTTTCGAAGTTGCAGTCGGTGCTGGAGCAGATGCTCGGCGCCGGGGCCGATCGGCGCACCGGCGTCATCGCGCTCGGCGGCGGCGTGGTCGGCGATCTCGCGGGCTTCGCGGCGGCGGTGGCGATGCGCGGGATGCCCTTCGTGCAGGTGCCGACCTCGCTGCTCGCGCAGGTCGACAGCTCGGTCGGCGGCAAGACGGGCGTGAACCTCTCGCTCGGCAAGAACCTGGTCGGCGCCTTCCACCAGCCGCGCATCGTGCTGGCCGACATGGGCGCGCTGCAGACGCTGCCGCCGCGCGAACTGCGCGCGGGCTATGCCGAGGTCGCCAAGCACGGGCTGCTCTCGGGCGAGGCGCTCTGGTCCTGGTGCGAGCGGGAGGGCCCGGCGCTGGTGCAGGGCGACAGCGCCGCACTCGCGCATGCGGTGCTCGAAAGCTGCAAGCTGAAGGCGGCGGTGGTCGCCGGCGACGAGCGCGAGGAGAGTGCGGAGGGCGGCCGCGCGCTGCTCAATCTCGGCCATACCTTCGGCCATGCGCTCGAGGCCGAGTGCGGCTATGGCGGGGCCCTGCTGCATGGCGAGGCGGTCGGCATCGGGCTGGGCCTCGCGGCCGCGCTCTCGGCCAGGCTCGGGCATTGCAGCCAGGAATTGCCCGGGCGGGTGATCGCGCATCTCGAGGCCTGCGGCATGCCGGCGCGGATCCGCGACCTGCCGCGCGGCTTCTCGACCGCGGCGCTGATGGGGCGGATGCGCAAGGACAAGAAGGTGCGCGACGGGGCGCTGCGCTTCGTGCTGCTGCGGGGACCGGGCGATGCCTTCACCAGCAGCGAGGTGCCGGCGGCGATGGTCGAGAGCCTGTTGCGGGATGAGGGGTGTTCGGCCTGAAAGCCGCGGAATTCCTCTTCGGACACGACCCGGGCGGGGGAGCGGAGAGGGGTTTTCGGACAATGCTGGTGGGGGGGCTGGCGGGCGGCGGGTGTGGGTTTCGGACATACCCGCCGGGCACGGTCGTTGCTTAAATTTCGTGGATTCGCGGGCGGTTCCGATTGGCGCAATCGGGCGGTTTTCCTGCGAAAAAGCCCGATTCGGGTTTAGGAACTAAAGCCCTAAACCGCAAAATCGGCGCCGCGCGGCCGTGCGGCAGGGCCTGGGGAACGGGGCGGATGCACGGCTTCAAGGAGCGGCGGCGGCCCGAAGGCCCCCGTGCGAACAGACAAGCACCGAAACCTTGCGAGAAGATGTATCGGGCAGCCGGCGCGAGACAATTCGACCTGCTGGCCCCAAGCCGATCCGTGCACCCGGTGCCGGGCCGCCGCGGCTCGCGCGGTCCGGCCCCGGCCGGCGATCGTGGCGCAACCCGATCGGCTCGATGCGCTGCCCGGCCAACCTCGCCTGCCTCCCGCCTGCCAGCCTCACGCCTCGATCCCGAGCAGCGTGACGCCACGCGCCAGGGCGGCGCGCCGCAACGGCCGGTCGAGCGAGGCAAGCGGCTGCCCGAGGCGCAGCGCGAGTTCCAGAGTGCAGGCGTCGTAGACCGTCAGCCCGAGCGTCTCGGCCAGGGTCAGGCTCTGGCCCCAGGCATGGGATGCGCCCTCCGGATCGACCCGGATGGGCAGCGCGGCCAGCAGGCCGAGGGCCTGCTGGCGCTCGGCGCGCGTGATGCGGCGGGCCCGCTCCGCCTGCAGCAGAACATTGGCGATCTCGAGGGGCCAGAGGCCCGGGGCGACGGCGCCGGCCGTGGCGACCCGGTCGAGCAGGGCCTCGGTTGCCGCATCACCCTCGCCGGGCAGCACCCAGGCCAGGGCGACCGAACTGTCCAGCACGCAGAGGCTCACCGGCGGCCGGCGTCGCGCAACGCCTTCAACTCGTCCCAGGAGAAGCGGTCGCCGCGGGCCTCGATCGAGCGCCGGAGGGCGCGCAGCGCGGCCACGGCCTCGGCGATCTCCGCGTCACGGCGGCTGGTCTCCGGCACCAGGCGGGCGATGGCCCGGCCGTGGCGGGTGATGATGAGGGTCTCGCCGCGCTCGACGTCGTCGAGGAGCCTGGGCAGGTGCGTCTTGGCGTCCGAAGCCTGGATCTCGCGCATGGTGCGTCCCTCGACTGGTTGATCAGACTAGTCGATTTGGTGGGCCATGCAAGGGCTGGCCTCGCAGAACCGGCGGAACGCGGTGACCAGATGGGCCAGGGCGAAGCCAGCCCGCTCGGTGCCGGCGCGCCCCCCGCCCCTACTCCTTGTACCGCAGCGTGACCGCGGTCTGCACCTGGCCGCGGGCGGGGACGGTGATGGCGGCGGCCTCGAATTCCGGCGGGCCGAAGCGGCCGATGGCTGCGTCGTTGCCGAAGGCGACGGGCTCGCGCGGCCGTCCCATCCAGTCGGTGTTCAGCGTGAAGTCGCCGTTGCGGTCGTGGAAGACCTTGAGCGCCCAGCGGCCGGAAGCGACCTCGGGCAGCGTCACCACGACCTCGCCCGGGCGGGCCGGGGCGCGCATGCGGAAGGTGCAGGCGCCGTTCGGGAAGCTGTCGGGGGCGCAGAGCGTGACCATGATGGTGCCGGGCTCGGCCGAGACGCCGCGCACGGTGACGACCACCTCGCCGGCGGCGGCGGGTGTCGCCAGCAGCGCGAGCACCGCGACGAGGCGCCTCATCGCGTGGCCAGTTCCTTCTCGACCACGGCGGCCAGCACGCCGCCGCCATAGGGGATGGCGGCGTCGTTGAAGTCGTAGCCGGGGTTGTGCACCTCGCAGCTGCCCTGGCCGTCGCCGTTGCCGACGAGGATATAGGCGCCGGGCCGCTCGGCCAGCATGTAGGAGAAATCCTCCGAGCCCATGGCCGGGATGCGGTTGCGGTCGACATGCGGCGCGCCGACCAGCGCGGCGGCGGCGTCGGCGATCAGCGCGGTCTGCTCGGCGCTGTTGACGACGGGGACGGTGATCTCGCGGAAGTCGAGTTCGGCGGTCGCGCCGAAGCCGGTCGCGATGTTGGTGGCGAGTGCGCGCATGCGGCTCTCGGCCAGGCGCATGGTCTCGACCCTGAAGGCGCGCACGGTGCCGCGCAGCGCGACCTTCTCGGGGATGACGTTGTAGGCGGTGCCGGCGCTGAAGCCGGTGGTGGTCACGACCGCGGTGTCGTTGGGCGCGATGTTGCGGGCGACGATGGTCTGGAAGGCGGAGACGATCTGCGCGCCGATGACGACCGGGTCGATCGTGCTCTCGGGCCGCGCGCCATGGCCGCCGCGGCCGTGGATCACCAGGTCGAAGAAGGCCGCGCCCGCCATCATCGGCCCGGCGCAGATGCCGAACTGGCCGACCGGCATGCCGGGGCGGTTGTGCAGGCCATAGACCGCGTCGCAGGGGAAGCGCTCGAAGAGGCCATCCTCGATCATGGCGCGGGCGCCGCCCTGGCCTTCCTCGGCGGGCTGGAAGATGAAGTGGACGGTGCCGTCGAAGTTGCGGGTCGCGGCCAGGTGGCGCGCCGCGGCGAGCAGCATGGTGGTGTGGCCGTCATGGCCGCAGCCATGCATCTTGCCCGGCACGGTCGAGGCATGCGCGAATGTGTTCGCCTCGGGCATGTCGAGCGCGTCCATGTCGGCGCGCAGGCCGATGGCGCGGTTGCCGCGGCCGGCGCGCAACGTCCCGACGACGCCGGTGCGGCTGATGCCGCGATGCACCTCGATGCCCATCGCCTCGAGCCGTTCGGCGACGAGGCCAGCCGTGCGGTGCTCCTCGAAGCCGGTCTCGGGATGGGCATGGAAATCGCGTCGCCAGGTGGTGAGTTCCGGCAACCAGGCGCGGATGGAGTCGATAGGGCTGGTGGTGGACGGGCTCATGCGGCCAATATCGGGCGCATCGCGGCCATGGGCAAACCCTGCATGGGCAAGCCGGGGCGCTTTGCGGTATGCCTGCCGGACGAAAGGCTCGGCCAAGGGCGATGGAACAGAAGGCGGAGGAACGGGCAAGGCCCCAGCATATCGTCCCGGCGCCGCCGGGGCTGTCGCGCGGCGCGCCGGTGCCGTGGTGGCTGAAGCTCGGGCTGAAGCTGGGCCTCGCCGCGGTCGGGCTGCATGGCGGGCGGGCGCGGGCGATGGGCCTCGCGCGGCCGTCCTATGGCATGCAGGACCCGGTGAGCATCCTGGCGCCGCAGGGCTGGCTGGAACGCGCCGAGGGCGTGATCGGCCGGCGGCCGCAGACGATGCTGGAGATCGGGCCGGGCGGCATGACGATCCGCGCGCCGGTGCTGGCGGGGCTCGGGCTCGAACGGTCCTGGCTGGTCGATGTCGCGGATAATGGGCCGCAGGATCCGGGGCCGTTCCTGGCGGCGGCCTCGGTGGCGCGCTCGCATGGCATCGCGGCGCCGGACCTGACCGGCTGCGGCGACCGGGCGGCGATCCTCGCGCGCTGCAACACCACCTTGCTGATCGGCGGGCCGAACGTGCTGTCGGCGATCCCCGACGGCTCGATTGATCTCGTGGTGAGCATCGCGATGCTCGAGCATGTCCGGCGCGACCTGCTGGCGCCGCTGCTCGCGCAGTTGCGGCGGGTGACGGCGCCGGACGGCATGGGGCTGCACGCGATCGACTTCCAGGACCATCTCGGCGGCGGCTTGCAGCATCTGCGCTTCAGCGATGCCTTCTGGGCGAGCCCGCTGGTCGGGCGCGCCGGCGTCTACGTCAACCGGCTGGGGCTCTCGGCGATGGTGGCGCGCTTCGATCGCGCCGGCTTCGAGGTGGAGGTGCCGGACGCCATGGTCTGGCAGCAGCGGCCGGCCGGCCCGGTGAAGCCGCATCCGGAGGCGATGCGCCCGGCGGCCGACGACATGGTGGCGCGGGCGATGCTGCTGGTCAGGCCCCGCAGGGGATAGGCGTTCAGGCCGCTGCGGGGCTGACGGCCTCGCGCGCGCGGGCGATCGCCGCGCGCAGCACGGCAGCGTCGCCGATGTGGTTGGCCAGCAGGATCACGAGGGCGGCATCGAGCCGGCGCGAGGCGGCCTCATCAAGGTCGCGGTGCGCGGCCATCAGCGCTTCGTAGAGCGCGTCGGGGTCGGCGAGGCGGGGCTCGGTCGCGAGCGTCATCGGGCGATCCCCAGGGCATGGTCGCGGGCGGCCGCAATGGCGGCGGTGGTCGGTTCGGCGAAGCGGGCGCAGAGGTGCTGGTCGGGCCGCAGCAGCACGGCGGTGCCGGGCGTCGCGCCGAAGCGCTGCGCGGCGAGGCCGCTGTGGTCGAACAGCACGCCCTGGTGGTCCTGCTGCGCGATGACGTGGCGCGTGACGCCGGCGGGGGCCGCGGCGGGCAGCACGCCGGGGGCGGTGAAGCTCAGCAGGGTGAAGCCGCCATCGGCGCCGATCTGGCGGAGCAGCCAGTCGGGCTTGCCGTTCCGCATCACCGGCGCATCGGGCGCCGGCGCCGCGGCGACGCCGTCGGTCGAGAGCGGGCTTTCGGCGAGCACCGCGGGGCGCGACAGCCGGCCGGAATTCACCAGCGGCCGCGCCAGCGCGTGGTGCGCGGACAGCGCCAGCACCGCGTCGCGATAGGCGCGCGCGGCGGCGTTCTTCGGCGTGATGAAATCCGTGCTGCGGGTCGAGTTCAGGATGTTCTCGTCGGCCGCCGGGATGCGCTCGGCGTCGTAGCTATCGAGCAGCGTATCCGGCGCGCGGCCATCCTGCACGGCAGCCAGCTTCCAGCCGAGGTTGTCGGCATCCTGCACGCCGCCATTGCCGCCGCGCGCGCCGAAGGGGCTGACCTGGTGGGCGCTGTCGCCGAGGAACAGCGTGCGGCCATGCCGGAAGCGCTCGATGCGGCGGCAGCGGAAGGTGTAGACGCTGACCCAGTCGAGCTCGAAGGGCACCTGCGGCCCGAGCATCTGCGCGACGCGGGCGCGGACTTTCGCGGGGTCTTTCTCCGCCTCCGGGTCGGCGTCCCAGCCGAGCTGGAAGTCGATGCGCCAGATGTCGTCGGGCTGCTTGTGCAGCAGCACGGATTGCCCGGGGTGGAAGGGCGGGTCGAACCAGAACCAGCGTTCGGTCGGGAAATCCGCCTTCATGCGGACATCGGCGATCAGGAAGCGGTCGCGGAAGACCTGGCCGAGGAAGTCGAGGCCGAGGCTCTCGCGGATGAAGCTGCGGGCGCCATCGCAGGCGAGCAGCCACTGCGCGTGCAGGCGGTACTCGCCATCCGGCGTCGCCACCTTCAGCAGCGCGCCGTCCGCGCGGTTCTCGATGCCGGCGACGCGGTTCTTCCAGCGCAGCTCGACCAGGCCGGTCGCGGCGCAGGCCTCGATCAGCCATTGCTCGGCGTAGTACTGCTGCAGGTTCACGAAGGCTGGGTATTCGTGGCCCTGCTCCGGCAGCAGGTCGAAGGCATAGGCCTCACGGTCCTGGTGGAAGACCCGGCCGCGGTTCCAGGTGACGCCCTTCTCGAGGAACCGCGCGCCGAGGCCCAGCCGGCCGAAGATCTCCAGCGTGCGCTTGGCCCAGCAGATGGCGCGGCTGCCGACGGAGACGGTGTCGTCCTCGTCCAGCAGGATCGAGCGCACCCCGCGCTTCGCCAGGTCCAGCGCGATGGTCAGCCCGACCGGACCGCCGCCCACCACCACGAGGGCGGCCTCCTCCGCCGCCGCCTGCCCGACCGCTTCGGGGCGCCGATAGGGGAAGCTCGGCGGCACCAGGCGCATGGGATCAGCGGACCTCGCCGTCCTTCACGCCGTGCTCGAGCGACTTCCACATCTCGATGTCGCGCTCGGCGGTCCAGATGCGCGGGCGATCGATGCCCTTGGCCTCGTCGAAGGCGCGGCTGACGTTGAAGGGCATGCAGTGCTCGAAGATCACCCAGGCGCCGTAGGTCGGTCGCATGTGGTCCATGGTGTCGCGGTAGATGTCGCGCAGCCCCCAGCCCTTGGCCACGCCTTCGCGCACGCGCTTGAACAGCGTGCTGGTGAAGGCATCGGTATCCGCGAGACCCTGCGCGACATCGGCCTTGTTGAGCAGCGCGCGGCCGCGGCCGGGGACGAGCTTCTCCGGGCCGAGTTCGCGGATCGCCGCAAGCGTCGCCGGCCAGTCGGTGAAATGCGCGTCGCCGCAATAGGGCGTCGCGCCGAACTCCACCGTATCGCCGGCGAACATCACCTTCTCCTTCGGCAGCCAGACCACCGTGTCGCCCATGGTGTGGGCGCGGCCGATATGGATCACCTGCGCCTCGCGCTCGCCGAGCCACAAGGTCATCTTCCGATGGAAGGTATGGGTCGGCCAGGTCAGGCCCGGCACCGTCTCGCGCCCGCGGAACAGCCGGGGGAAGCGGCCGATCTCGCTGTCCATGTCCTGCTGGCCGCGCTCGCCGATCAGCTCGCGCGTGACGTCGGAGGCGATGATGGCAGCACCCGGATAGCCCGAGGCGCCGAGCACGCGGACCGCGTGGTAGTGGCTGAGCACCACCTGGGTCACCGGCTTCGGCGTGACGGTGGCGATCTTCGCCTTGACGTCTGCCGCCATCAGCGGCGTCGCCTGGGCGTCGACCACGACGACGCCGTCGGGCCCGACGATGACGCCGGAATTCGGATCGCCCTCCGCGGTATAGGCGTAGAGGCCAGGGCCGAGCTCGTCGAAGGAGATGATCTTCTCGGCGAGGTCGTTGGTGGAGGCGAAGCCGGACATCGCGCGTCCCTCATGCTGGCGTTGGGCGCCCTGCGGCGCCGGTCGGCAAGACATGCCCCCCCGGCGCCCCGCTGCCAAGCACGGATACAACGCGAGCGGGCTCGCCGTCGGTGCGTTTCCTGTCCTATCGTGCGGGTCTTGCCTAGGAGGACTACATGCTGCGTCGTGCGCTGTTCGCCTCGCTGATCGCGCTGCTGGGCCTGCTGCCCGGTCAGGCGCCGGCGCAGTCGAACGATCCGTCCTTCCGGATCGTGAACAACTCGGGTAACGTCATCAACGAGGTCTATGCCTCGCCCGCCAACCAGCGAAGCTGGGGCGCCGAACGGCTCGGCGACGTTACCATCCAGCCGGGCGGCAACTACATCGTCCGGCTGCCGATCGACGGCAATTGCAACTACGACATCCGCGTGGTGTTCCGCGGCGGCGCGGCCGAGGAGCGGCGCAACGTCAATACCTGCAACCTCACCGACTTCGTGGTCGGCGGCGGCGGCACTGCGGCGCCGCGGGCGCAGGGGCCGCAGGGCAACCCCTCCTTCAACCTGGTCAACCAGAGCGGCCGGGTGATCGAGGAGTTCTATGCCAGCCCGACCTCCGCGCAGGGCTGGGGCAGCGACCGGCTGGGCGACGACCGGGTCTCGCCCGGCCAGACCTACCCGATCCGCCTGCCGCTCGGCGAATGCAGCTACGACCTGCGCTGGGTGTTCCAGGGCGGCACGGCGCAGGAGCGGCGGAACGTGAACACCTGCTCGATGAACAATTACGTCGTGCGATGAGCGCGCGGGGCGGCGCTTGCGTTAGCGCGCGGGGCGGCGCTTGCGGTGAGCCTGCCGGGCGCTTGCCGATGCGGCCGGGCGCCGCCGGGTCGGTCACCTGGCAGGCGGAGCGGGTGATCCGCGGACGGCGCGGGCCGGATGCCGGTGAGCGCAGTCGTCCGGCGCGTCAGGCACGCGCATCCGGCGGGTGGCGTGTCGAAATACTTTACGGCGTGCTGCCACGCGCGACCGCGCCGCAAACCGCGATCGGGCGCTGAAGCGCAGCGCCAACGCTTTTATCCCGTGCTGCCGGCCGGTCCGAATTCATAGTAAAGATTTGAGAATCCGTACTATCGCGACCTCGCGACGTGCCGGATGACTGCTGCCCTTCTAACATCTCGGTGCGTTTGATCACTTGAGTGCGAGTAGGAAATTTTTACAATTCACATTGGGAATTTCCTTGCGGAATGGTCGTTTCGGGCTGCCCCAACCACAACGCCGGTGCCGGGCGGATCTCCAGGGCGACCAGAATTATCAATCATTTTCAGATGGTTATACCCTGCCGCCGGCGCCGCCAATGCTCGGCAGGCGGCTCGGCCATCCGCCTCGCCGGGATGCCGGCCCGGGCCGCGGCGTCCAGACACTTGACCGGCCAGGGGACGGAGACCCGAAGTCCGGAAATTTATCTATGTTTTTCAAATATTTATGGTCTGGCACGCCTCTTGCCGTGGCTGATCTGTGGGCTGCCGGGCGCGCACCTCCGGTCGCCCCCACACTCACACCCAGGAGAGACAGATGAATACTCTGAGCAGGATTGCGGCGGCGGCGGTGGTCACCATCGGCGTCACCGGTGCCGCCCAGGCGGCCGTCACCTACCCGGCGGGCTGGACGCCGATCACCGCTCCCTTCAACAACCTCCCACTCACCACAGTCTTCCAAACTGGCTTCGTCGGCCACAATGCGGCCGACATCGACGTTCTGAAGATGGGTTCGGTTCCTGGCAGCTCGATCGCGGCTGGCGGCACCATCATCCCGAACCAGCAGGTGACGCCGGAGGGCACCATTGCGACGATAGGCACCATCGCATCGCCGTGGACCGTCGAGCTGAATAACCAGACCCAGAACACGAATTTCATTTCGGGCCAGACCTATGCGACCACCGGCCCCACCGGCCCGAACGGCGACGGCAATTTCTACGCCTTCGTGGCCTATACGGGCGGCACGATGACCGCGGCCATCCTGAATGCGTTCTTCGGCCCCGGAGTCTACACCATTCCGCAACTGACGAGCATCATCAACACCATCTACGCCGCGATCCCGAACGCCGTCTTCGTCGGGGTCGAGGACCGGACGACCGCCACGACGCTGGACTGGAACGACCTGGTCTATGCGTTCAGCTCGCCGATCCTCGTGCCGGAGCCGGCCACCATGGCGTTGCTCGGCGCCGGCCTGCTCGGCCTCGGCCTGGCGCGCCGCCGCAAGGCCTGAGCGGCGGGTCGCCCCTTCCGGCCGTGCGACGGGCTGCTCCGGCAGGGCCGGTCGCGCGGCGGAGACGGCGCTTGCCGTGACGCGCAGGCCCGTCACCGGGCCTGCGCAAGGATACCCGGTAGCGAAGCCCGATGCTTCGCTGCCGGGCACCGCGCCCAGGGGCCAACGGAGGCTCCGCGCCCGCGGGCGCAACTGACGCCGGCCCCTGCCGGGCGGCTGTCCGCAGGGTGGCGGAGCTTAGCCCATGCGCGATCGGCGAGCCTGTCGCGCCGCGAGGCGCGCGGCACATGTCGGGCCCGCGAGGCGCCGCGCCATGACCCCGTCTTGCCCGGTCGGCCTTGCCCGATACGCGTGCCGCAGGGCGAATGCATTTACGACTTGCCGTGGATCGTCCAGGGCGGCACCGTGCAGCCGTGTCGGGATGGCGGCCTCTGCGCGGTGAACGATGACGTCGTGCGGTAGCATGAGGCTCCTCGGTCCTCTCAGTGTCCTCGTCCTGCTCGCCGGCTGTGCCGAGCGCTGGGCCAAGCCCGGCGGCACGCCGCAGCAATTCGAGGCGACCCGCACCTTCTGCGAGGCCGATGCCTTCCGCGCCTTCCCGGCCATCCCGCAGGTGGTGCAGGTGGCGCCCGGCTACTTCACCCCGGCCCGCCAGGTCTGCCAGGGCCAGCCGCCCAACCAGCGCTGCTGGCTGCAGGGCGGCGCCTGGATCCCGCCGGCCTATTCGACCATGGATGCCAATGCGCCGGGCCGCCGGCAGCAGACCCGCGCCTGCCTCTTCGCCGCCGGCTGGCAGCCGGTCGAGAGCGAGGCGCAGGCGGCCGCCATCACCAATGCCGCGCCGGCGATCGCGGCGACCCGCGGCGACCCCTCCTTCACGCTCGTCAACCGCGGCCGGCGGGTGCTGCAGGATGTCTATGCCTCGCCGGTCGGCGAGCAGAATTGGGGGCCGGACCGGCTGGGCGATGCGGCGCTGAAGCCCGGCGGGCGGATCCCGATCCAGCTGCCGGGCGGGGAATGCCGCTACGACCTGAAGCTGGTGTGGATCGGCGGCCAGGCGCAGGAGCAGCGCAACGTCGATCTCTGCGCGGTGACGGAACTGCCCGTGCAGTAGACGGGCTTCTCGCGCGGCCGATTCACCACGCCGGCGCAAGCGCTTCCGCGGATCGAAGGCGGTTGGCGCGGCCGATTCACCACTCCGGCGCAAGCGCCTCCGCGGATCGGACGCGGTTGGCGCGGCCGATTCACCACTCCGGCGCAAGCGCCTCCGCGGATCGGACGCGACGCTACGCCCGGTCCGCCGCCGCCCGCGCCGCCGAGGCTGCGGCGCCACCGCCGCCCGCCTCGGCCGGCAGCGCGAGCGCGGCCTCGAGCGCGGTGCGCAACCCGGCGAGCTTGCGCTCGTTCTCGACCTTCAGGCCGAAGACGTCCTTCACATAGAACACGTCCACCGCGCGCACGCCGTAGGTGGTGATGTGCGCGCTGGCGATCTGCAGCCCCTGGTCGCTGATCGCCGCCGTCACGTCGTGCAGCAGGCCCGGCCGGTCGCGGCCATTCACCTCGATCACCGTGTAGGTGTTGGAGGCGACGTTGTCGAAGACCGCGCGCGGCGGGACCGTCACGGCGCGCAGCCGCGCCGGCTCGCGCCGGACCTTCCTGATCTCGTCCTTCAGCCGCAGCCGGCCCGACAGCGCCTGCTCGATCAACACGGCCAAGCGCGCCAGGCGGTGCGGCGCATCGAACGCCCCGCCGGCGGCGTCCTGCACCCAGAAGGTGTCGAGCGCCATGCCGTTGGTCAGCGTGTGGATCCGCGCATCGACGATGCTGGCGCCGGCCACGGCAAGGGCACCGGCGATCCGGCTGAACAGGCCGGGATGGTCGGCGGCATAGACGGTGATCTCGGTCACCGCGCGGGCTTCCAGCACCCGGGTGCGGACGGTGAGCGGCGCCTTGGTCTGCTCGGCCTCGCGGATCAGCGCGGCGTGGCGGGCATGCGTCTCGGTGTCGAAGGAGAGCCAGTAGCCGGGATAGCCGAGCGAGAGGAAATGCGCGCGCTCCGCCTCGGGCCAGCTCGCCAGCATGGCGGCGGCGGCATCGCGCGCACGCGCCACGCGGACATCGCGCTCGGGCACCGAGAGGCCGCCGGCGAGCACCTCGGCGACGCGCCAGTAGACCTCGCGCAGCAGGGTCGCCTTCCAGCCGTTCCAGACCTTGGGGCCGACCGCGCGCATGTCGATCACGGTCAGCACCAGCAGCAGGCGGAGCCGTTCCGGCGACTGCACCAGGTCGGCGATGTCGAGGATGGTCTTCGGGTCCTCGATGTCGCGCTTGAAGGCGGTCTGGCTGATCAGCAGGTGATGCAGAACCAGCCAGGAGACGGTCTCGGTCTCCTCCGGCGTCAGGCCGAGCTTGGGGCCGAGTTCCGTCGCGATGCGGGCGCCGAGTTCCGAATGGTCGCCGCCGCGGCCCTTGGCGATGTCGTGCAGGAGCGCGGCGACATAGAGCGCGCGGCGGGATTGCAGCTGGCCGATCAATTCCGAGGCGACGGGGGCGACCTCGACCAGGTCGCCGCGCTCGACCTGCTGCAGCACGCCAATCGCCTCGATGATGTGCTCGTCGACGGTGAAGACGTGGTAGGTGTCGAACTGCATCAGCCCGACGATCGGCTGCCAATCCGGGATGTAGCGCGACAGGAAGCCGGTCTCGTTCATCAGCCGCAGCCAGTTGGCGGCGTCGCGGCCGGTCATCAGGTCGAGGAAGAGCTCGCAGGCCTCGGGCTGGCCGCGCAGCTTGGCGGCGTGATTGGCGTTGCGGATCAGCGCGCGGATCGCCAGCGGGTGGATGTCGAGCTTGCGGTCGCGCGCGGCCTTGAGGATCCGCAGCATCAGCACCGGCTCGGTCGAGAAGTCGCGGTTCGGCGGCGCGGCCACCAGCTTGCCGTCGGCCAACGCCAGGCCCGAGGCCTCGAGCGCCGCATCGCCCTGCCGGCGCACCGCGGGCGGGCCGAGGGCGGCGCGCTCGATCGCCGGCTCCAGCACGCGGGTCAGCCGCAGCACGTCGCGCACCGTCAGGAACAGGTGCTTCATGAAGCGCTCGACGCCGTCCTGGCGGCCGCGCGGCATGTAGCCCATGCGGGCGCCGACCACCGGCTGGAAGTCGAAGGTCAGGCGTTCCTCGGCGCGGCCGGCGACGTAGTGCAGGTGGAAGCGGACGGTCCAGAGGAAGTTCCAGGCGCGCCGGATGGCGCGCGCCTCGTGCTCGGTGAGCAGGCCGCCACCCGGGCTGTCGGGTCCGACCAGTTCCGGCATGCGCTGGGTGCCGAAGGCGTAGCGCGCCAGCCAATAGAGCGTCTGCAGGTCGCGCAACCCGCCGCGGCCTTCCTTGATGTGCGGCTCGACCAGATAGGGGCTGTCGCCGTAGCGGGCGTGGCGGGCCTCGCGCTCGGCGCGCTTGGCGGCGAGGAAGGGGCCGAGGCCGCGGTCCAGCCGGGTTTTCGTGAACTGGGCGAGAAAGCGGTCGAAGATGGCCTGGTCGCCGACCAGGAAGCGGGCATCGACAAGGGCCGTCAGCACGGTGGTGTCGCGCGCGCCGTCGTCCATGCAGTCGCGGATCGACCGCGTGGCGTGGCCGACCTTCAGCCCGAGATCCCAGAGCAGGTAGAGGATGAACTCGACCACCCGCTGGGTCCGCGGCCCAGCCGCGCCGTCGGACAGGAAGAGCAGGTCGATATCGGAATAGGGCGCCAGCACGCCGCGGCCGTAGCCGCCGGTGGCGATCAGGGCGAAGGGCGGCTCGGCGGCCTCGGCTGGGGTCCGAGGCGGGACCATGACCTGGGCATAGGCGTGGATCGCCTGCATCAGCCCGTCGGTCAGCGCGGCCAGCCAGCGCGCCGAGGCCAGGCCCGAAAGCTGCTGGGTCTCGAAGCTGTCCTGCACCCGCGCCTGCAGCCGGCCGAGATGGCTGCGGAGCAGGTCGAGCGCCGCCTCGCGCCGCAGCGGGCCGGTGGTCAGCGCGGCGACCAGTTCCGCTGGCACCGCCGCGGCCTCGGCGAGCGGCGGCCTGGCCGAGAGGGCGGCCCGGGCGGGGAAGGCGGCAGCGTGGGTCATCGGGGGCAGCGTACCGCCTGTCAGGTTTTCAGGACAGCATCATCCATGAGGGTTTTCAGCCGATAAAGCGCTTCCTGCGCCTCGCGGGGCGAAAGCGCATCCGGGTCGAGGGCCGCCAGCGCCGCCAGCACGGGGTGGGCCGGCCCCGCGGGGCGCGGCGGCGCGGCAAAGAGCGGGAGTTCGTCCGAGAGCGGGTCGAGCCCCCGGGCGCGGGCCTCGAGCGCTCCCAGCACCTGCCCGGCCCGCGTCAGCACCGCCCGCGGCACGCCGGCGAGCTTGGCCACGTGCAGGCCCCAGCTCTTCTCGGCCGAGCCGGGGCCGACGCTGTGCAGGAACACCACCTCGCCCTTCCATTCCCTGACACGCATGGTGGCGGGAACGAGCTCGGGCAGCTTGCCGGCGAGCGCGGTCAGCTCGTGGAAATGGGTGGCGAAGATGGTCCGGCAGCGCACGCGATCGTGCAGTGCCTCCAGCACCGCCCAGGCGATCGCGAGCCCGTCCCAGGTGGCGGTGCCGCGGCCGACCTCGTCCAGCACGACCAGGCTGCGCGGCCCGGCGAGGTTCAGGATGGCGGCGGTCTCGGCCATCTCGACCATGAAGGTCGAGCGGCCGCCGGCGATGTCGTCGGCCGCGCCGACCCGGCTGAACAGGCGGTCGACCAGGCCGAGCCGGGCTGTTTCGGCCGGCACGTAGAGCCCGGCCTGGGCCAGCACCACGAACAGCGCGTTCTGCCGCAGGAAGGTCGACTTGCCGGCCATGTTCGGACCCGTGAGCAGGCAGATGCGCTGGCCGGGCGAGAGGTCGCAGTCGTTGGGGACGAAGGCGGGGCCGCGGGCACGGGCGAGCGCCGTGGCGACCACCGGGTGGCGGCCGGCGGTGACGGCGAAATCCGGCCGGTCGGTGAGGTCGGGCCGGCACCAGCCGCCCTCGGCCGCCAGTTCGGCGGCGGCGGCCTGCAGGTCGAGCTCGGCCATGGCCTGGGCGGCCGCGGCGATGCCGGGGCCAGCGGCCAGGCACAGGTCACGCAAATGGCGGGTGATGCGCTTCTCGCGGCGGGAGGCCTGCTCGGCCGCCTCGGCGAGCCGCCGGTCGAGGCCGGCGAGCGCCGCGCAGGTGAAGCGGTGGCCGTTGGCCATGGTCTGGCGGTGGATCGGCGCGAAGTCGCCGGTCGCGGTATTCGGCGCCTGACGCAGCAGCGCCTCGCCGGCGGCGGCGGGCAGCTCGGCCAGGTAGCCGAATTGCTGGTGGTGGCGGATCTTCAGGCTGGCGACGCCCCAGGCCTGGGCGAGGTCGAGCTGCAGCGCCGCGATGGCGCCGCGGGCATCGTCGCGCAGCCGGCGCAGCGCATCGAGCTCGCCGTCATAGCCGGCGGCGACGATGCCGGGATCGTCGAGGCGCGCGGGCAGGGTCTCGGCGAGCGCGCGGACGAGTTCCGGCGCCGGGTCGGGGTCGGGGCGGAGGGCGCGCGCGGCCTCGGCCAGCAGGGGCGGGACGACCATGCCATCGGCGAGGGCGGCGGCCATGGCCTCGGCGCGGCCGAGCCCGTCGCGGATCGCCGCCAGGTCGCGCGGCGCGAAGCGGTCGAGGGCGAGGCGGGCCAGCGCGCGCGCCATGTCCGGCGCGCCCTTCAGCCGGCCGCGGAGCGCGGCGCGCAGCGCGGGCTCGGCGAGTAGCGCGGCGACGGCATCGTGGCGGGCGGCGATCGGCGCGGCCTCGGCCAGCGGGCAGCCGAGCCGGTCGGCCAGCAGCCGGGCGCCGGCTGCCGTCACGGTCCGGTCCACGGCGCCGAGCAGGCAGTCGCGCGTGCCGCCGCGCTCGCTGCGCAGGATCTCGAGGCTGCGGCGGGTCGCGGCATCCATCTGCAGCACGCCGCGGCCGCCGCGCGGCACCGGGCGCGCGAGGTGGCCGAGGGCGGCGCCCTTCTGCGTCGCGCGGACGTAGTCGAGCGCCATCGCCGCCGCCGCGGCCTCGGCGTCGCTGAAGCTGCCGAAGCCTTCCAGCGTGGCGACGCCGAAGGCAGCGGCCAGCCGGCGCGCGCCGTCGCGCGGCGGCTGGGCTTCGACCGCGCCGGCGAGCGCGAGCGTGGCGGGTGCGAGGATTTCGGCCGGCTCCAGCCGCGCCAGCAACGCCGCTAGGTCGGCGGCGGCGATCAGCTCGGTCTCGAAGGCGCCGGTCGAGAGGTCGAGCCAGGCGGCGCCCACGCTTTCGTCTTCCGGCGCCAGCGCGAGCAGCCAGGCGGGACGCGCGGCCTCGAGCAGGGTCTCCTCGGTGACGGTGCCCGGCGTGACCAGCCGCACCACCTCGCGCCGCACCGCCGGCGCCTTGCGCTTCTTTGCCTCCTCCGGCGTCTCCATCTGCTCGGCGATGGCGACGCGGAAGCCGCGGCGGATCAGCCGCGCGAGATAGCTCTCATGCGCATGCGCGGGCACGCCGCACATCGGCACCTTGCGGCCCTGGTGCTCGCCGCGGAAGGAGAGCGCGATGTCGAGCGCTTCGGATGCCGCTTCCGCATCGTCGAAGAACATCTCGAAGAAATCGCCCATGCGAAAGAAGACCAGCGCATCCGGATGCGCGGCCTTGCAGGCGAACCACTGCGCCATCGCCGGGGAAGCACCGGCGGCGGTGAGCGGCTGGGCGGCGGTGTCGTCCATCGCTCCCGGTGTTAGCGCAGCGGGCCCGGCTTCGCACCCGCGAAGCGCGAGGCTTCACGCGCCCCGCCCCGGCTGCAACACTGGTGGGCTGGAAGCGTCTGGGGATGGGCTGCAATGGATGATGGGCTGAAGGGCAGCATGCCCGTGGCGGATACGCGCACCGCGCGCGTCACGCCGGAAGAGGCGCTGACGATGCATGCCTCCGGCCGGCCCGGCAAGCTGGAGATCCGGCTGACCAAGCCGCTGGTCACCGCGCGCGACCTCAGCCTGGCCTATTCGCCCGGCGTCGCCGAGCCCTGCCTGCACATCCATCGCGACCCCGCGCTCGCCTATGACTATACGGCAAAGGGCAATTTCGTCGCCGTCGTGTCGAACGGCACCGCGGTGCTGGGCCTCGGCAATCTCGGCGCGCTGGCCTCGAAGCCGGTGATGGAGGGCAAGGTCGCGCTGTTCAAGCGCTTCGCCGATGTCGACGGCATCGATCTCTGCATCGACACCGAGGACCCGGACGCGCTGATCAATGCCGTGCGCTACCTCGGCCCCAGCTTCGGCGGCATCAATCTGGAAGACATCAAGGCGCCCGAGTGCTTCGTCATCGAACAGCGGCTGCGCGAGCTGATGGACATCCCGGTCTTCCACGACGACCAGCATGGCACCGCCATCGTCGCCGCGGCCGGGCTGATCAATGCCGCGCACCTGACCGGGCGCGACCTCGCGCAGACCAGGCTCGTCATCAACGGTGCCGGCGCGGCCTCGATCGCCTGCGCCGAACTGCTGCGGGCGATGGGCATGCGGCCCGAGAACATCATCATGTGCGACACCAAGGGCGTGCTCTGGCGCGGCCGCACCGAGGGCATGAACCAGTGGAAATCGGCCCATGCGGTCGAGACCAAGGCGCGCACCCTGACCCAGGCGCTGGACGGCGCCGACGTCTTCTTCGGCCTCTCGGTCAAGGGCGCGGTGACGCAGGAGATGGTCCGCGCCATGGCGGACAAGCCGATCATCTTCGCGATGGCGAACCCAGACCCGGAGATCACGCCGGAGGAAGCCAAGGCGGTGCGGCCGGACTGCATCGTCGCGACCGGACGGAGCGACTATCCGAACCAGGTCAACAACGTGCTCGGCTTCCCCTTCATCTTCAGGGGCGCGCTGGATGTCCGCGCCAGCACGATCAATGACGCGATGAAGATCGCCGCCGCCCAGGCGCTCGCCGAACTGGCGCGCGAGGACGTACCGGAGGAGGTGAACTCGGCGGGCGCCGGCACCGCGCTGCGCTACGGGCCGGAGTACATCATCCCGAACGCCTTCGACCCGCGGCTGATCAGCCGGGTGCCGCCGGCGGTCGCCAAGGCGGCGATCGACAGCGGCGTCGCCCGCAAGCCGATCACCGACCTGACGCGCTATGCCCGCTCGCTCGCCGGCCGGCTGGATGCGACGGCCAATGCGCTCGAGCTCATCACCGAACGCGTGCGGGCCCATCCGCGCACCGTCGTCTTCGCCGAGGGCGAGGAGGAGAGCGTGATCCGCGCCGCCATCGCCTTCCGCAACGCCGGCTATGGCACGCCGGTGCTGATCGGGCGCGAGGACCGCATCGCGGCGACGGTGAATGCCGCCGGCCTGCCGATGCCCTCCGGCATCGAGATCCGCAACGCGCGCAACGCCGACAACAACCGGCGGCTGGCGGAGTTTCTTTATGCCCGCAAGCAGCGCGAGGGCTTCCTGTTCCGCGACTGCCAGCGCCTGGTCAACCAGGACCGCAATGTCTTCGCCGCCTGCATGGTGGCCCTCGGCGATGCCGATGCGATGGTCACGGGCATGACGCGCAGCTATTCCGTGGCGCTCGAGGGCGTGCGGATGGCGATCGACCCGGCGCCGGGCGAGGCGGTGTTCGGCCTGACGCTGCTGCTCGCGCGCGTCTCCGGCACCGTCTTCATCGCCGATACCGCGATCCATGAGCGGCCGGATGCAGCGACCTTGGCCGAGATCGCGATCCAGTCGGCGGCGGCGGCGCGCCGGCTCGGGGCGGAGCCGCGGGTCGCCTTCCTGTCCTTCTCGACTTTCGGCGACCCGAAGGGCTCGATCCCCGGCAGCATCCGGGAGGCGGTGAAGCTGCTCGACCAGCGCCAGGTCGATTTCGAGTATGATGGCGAGATGGCGGCCGATGTCGCGCTCGACCCGGCGCTGCGGGCGCGGCTCTATCCCTTCTGTCGCCTGACGGGACCGGCGAACGTGCTGGTGATGCCCGGGCTGCACGCCGCGCATATCCTGACCAAGGCGACGCCGAAGCTGACCAGCTCGACCGCGATCGGCCCGCTGCTGATGGGCATGTCGAAGCCGGTGCAGATCGTCCCGGTCGACAGCACGGTGAACCAGCTGCTGGAGATGGCCTGCCTCGCCGCCCATGCCGCGATCGGGCGGTGAGCCCGACGCTCTTCACCATCGGCTACGAAGGGACGACGCCGGATCGGCTGATCGGGACCTTGCAGGCCGCCGGCGTGCGGCAGCTGGTCGATGTGCGGGAGCTGGCGAACAGCCGCCGGCCGGGCTTCGCCAAACGCGCGCTGTCGGAGGCGCTGGGGCGTGCGGGCATCGAGTACACGCATGTGAAGGCGCTGGGCACGCCGGCCGAGGGGCGCGCCGCGGCGCGGGCGGGGCGGGCCGCCGAGATGCACCGGATCTTCCGCGTGCGGCTGGCGGGGATGGAGGCGCAGGCGGCGCTCGCGGGGCTCGCCGCGCAGGCGCGCGAGGCGCCGGTCTGCCTGCTGTGCCTGGAGGCCGATCCGCAGCAATGCCATCGCCGGCTGGTGGCCGAGGCGTTGCAGGGCCTGGGCGACTTTGCCGTCACGCATCTGCATCCCTCGGGCTGACCTTGTCCCGCGGGGCTGCTAACACCCGCGCATGCTGAAAGGCGTCCTCACCGTCGGCGGCTGGACCATGGCCAGCCGGGTCCTCGGCTTCGCCCGCGACATGCTGATCGCGGCGAAGCTCGGCGCCGGACCGATGGCCGATGCCTTCTTCGTCGCGCTCAAGCTGCCCAACCTGTTCCGCCGGCTGTTCGGCGAGGGCGCCTTCAACGCCGCCTTCGTCCCGGCCTTCGCCGGCACCTTGGCGGTGCAGGGGCCGCAGGTCGCGAAGCAGCTCGCCGAGCGGATGGCGGCGATCATGACGATCTGGCTGTCGAGCCTCGTCGTGGTCGGCATCGTCTTCATGCCGCAGATCATGCATGTGCTGGCGCCGGGCTTCGCCGACGACCCCGCCAAGTTCGGGCTTACCATCGAGCTGACGCGGATCACCTTCCCCTACCTGCTGCTGATCTGCCTGACGGCGCTGGTCTCCGGCGTGCTGAACGGGTTGGACAAGTTCGCGGCCGCCGCGGCGGCGCCGATCTTCTTCAACCTGCTGTCGATGGCGGCGTTGCTGTTCCTGACGCCCTATGTCGCGACGCCCGCGCATGCGCTGGCCTGGGGTGTCACGATCTCGGGCGCGGTGCAGCTTGGCCTGGTGCTCTGGGCCTGCGCGCATGCCGGGATGGCGTTGCATTTCCTGCGGCTGCCAAGCCTCGCGCCCGATGTGCAGCAGGTGCTGAAGAAGATGATCCCGGGCGTGCTGGGCGCGGGCGTCACGCAGCTGAACCTCGCGGTCGATGTCATCATCGCCAGCCTGCTGCCGGCCGGCGCGGTGTCCTACCTGTATTACGCCGACCGGGTCGGGCAGCTGCCGCTGGGTGTCATCGGGGCGGCGATCGGCACGGCGATGCTGCCGCTCCTGTCGCGCCAGGTGAGGGGCGGCGAGAGCCTATCGGCGCATCGCACCATGAACCGGGCGACCGAGTTGTCGCTGCTGCTCTGCCTGCCGGCGGCGCTCGGCCAGGCGGCGGCGGCGGTGCCGATCATCCAGGTGCTGTTCGTGCGCGGCGCCTTCACCGAGGCGCAGGGGCTCGCCACCTCCGCGGCGCTGGCGGCCTATGCCATCGGCCTGCCGGCCTATGTCCTCGTAAAAGTCTTCGCGCCGGGCTTCTTCGCGCGCGGCGACACGGCGACGCCGGTGAAAATCGGCTTCGCGGCCGTTGGCATGAACCTGGCGCTGAACCTCGTCTTGAGCTTCTGGCTCGAGCATGTCGGCGTGGCGCTGGCGACCGCGCTGGCGGCCTGGTTCAACGCCGGGATGCTGGGCTGGATCCTGTACCGCCGCCGCCAATTCGTGCCGGACCGGCGGCTGCGCCAGCGGGCGCCGCGGCTGCTGCTGGCGGGGGTCGTGATGGCCGGCGTGCTGGTGGCGCTGCAGGCGCTGCTGTTCCCGGCCCAGGGGCTGCTGAAATACGCCGCGCTGGCGCTGCTGATCGCGGCCGGGGGCGTGGCCTATTTCGGCCTCGCCTTGCTGCTGCGCGGCTACGACCTGAACGAGCTGAAGGCGCTGCTGCGGCGCCGGCGGAAGACGGCGGTGGCGAAGACCGGCGCTTGACCGGCGCGGCGTCGGGCGCAATCACCCGGGCCGTTCCCAGCGAGATGGTCTCCACCCCATGCAGCGCGTCTTCTCCGGCATCCAGCCCTCCGGCGTCCCGACCCTCGGCAACTACCTCGGCGCGATCCGCAACTGGGTGCCGCTGCAGGAGACGCATGACGCGATCTACTGCGTCGTCGACCTGCACGCGATCACGGTCTGGCAGGACCCGAAGCAGCTGGCGACCCAGACGCGGGAGATGGCGGCGGCGCTGATCGCCTGCGGGCTCGACCCGAAGCGCTGCACGCTGTTCGTGCAGAGCCATGTCTCGGCGCATGCCCGGCTCGGCTGGATCTTCAACTGCGTGGCGCGGCTCGGCTGGCTGAACCGCATGACGCAGTTCAAGGACAAGGCGGGCAAGGACCGTGAGGCGGCGAGCGCCGGCCTCTACGTCTACCCGAACCTGATGGCGGCCGACATCCTCGCCTACAAGGCGGTGCTCGTGCCGGTCGGCGACGACCAGAAGCAGCATCTGGAGCTCGCCAACGACATCGCCGAGAAGTTCAACCACGACTACGGCGTGCCGGGCTTCTTCCCGCGCATCGAGCCGCTGATCCAGGGCGTCGCGGCGCGCGTGATGTCGCTGCGCGACGGCACCAAGAAGATGTCGAAGTCGGACCCCTCCGACCAGTCGCGCATCAACCTGACCGACGACCATGACGCGATCGCGCTGAAGATCCGTCGCGCCAAGACCGACCCGGAGCCGCTCCCCGAGTATGTGCATGGCCTGGAAGCCCGGCCGGAGGCGCGCAACCTGGTCGGCATCCTCGCCGCCATCACCGGCAGCCTGCCGGAGAACGTGCTGCGCGAGCATGGCGGCAAGGGGTTCGGCGCGTTCAAGGAGGTGCTGGTCGAGGCGCTGGTCGCGCACCTGACGCCGATCCAGGCGGAGATGGCGCGGCTGCTGGGCGACCCGGCCGCGCTGGATGCGGCGCTGCGGCTCGGTGCCGAGCGGGCGGCGGCGGTCGCCGACCCGATCGTCGCCGAGGCTGAGAAGATCGTGGGGTTCCTGCCCCGCTAACCCAACGTCTTCGCCAGCAGTTCCGCCGTCCGGCCATTGGCGATCGTCGCCGCGCGGGCATCCCAGGCATGCCCGCCCATACGCGCGAAGGCGTGGTCGACGCCGGGATAGACATGCGCCGCGACCTGGGCGTGGCCCTTCAGCCCCTCGACGATCGCCTTCTGTGCCGCGGGCGGGACGAACTTGTCCTGCTCGGCGATGTGCAGGATCAGCGGCGTCCTGATCGCGCCCGCCTCGCCCAGCAGCCCCTCGAGCCCGACGCCGTAGTAGCTGATATTGGCATCCGCATCGGTGCGCGCCGCCGCCATGAAGGCGAGCCTTCCGCCGAGGCAGAAGCCCATCGTCGCCACCTTGCCGTTGCTGCCCGGCATCCTGCGGGCATGCGCGATGGCGGCCTTGATGTCCTCGATCGCCTTGCCCTGGTCCATGCCGTTCATCAGCGCGAAGGCCTTGTCCCACTGCGCCTGGCCGGCATCGGGGTCGAGCTGGACGCCCTTCTCCTGCCGCCAGAAGAGATCGGGGCTGAGGGCGATGAAGCCCATATCGGCGACCCAGTCGGAGAGCTGCCGCATGGTGCGGTTCACCCCGAAGATCTCCTGGATCATGATGACGACGCCGGCGGGTGACTGCTTCGGCGCGGCGACATAGGCGCCGAACGTGCCGGTTCCGTCGGTCGCGGCGATCTCGATTTCGGGCATGCCTGCCTCCTCTCCCGTGGATGCGCCGGACGCTAACGCGGCGGCGGCCGGTTTCCAAACCGCAGGTCCGTGCTTAAATCGAGGCCGAAGAAAGGGCGCCCCGATGACCGTCTCCCGCCAGGATTTCCGCGACGCCATGGCCCGGCTCGGCGCCGCGGTGAACATCATCACCACGGGCGGACCGGCCGGCCGCGGCGGCTTCACCGCCAGCGCCGTCTGCAGCGTGACCGACGAGCCGCCGACGCTGCTGCTCTGCATGAACCGCAACGCCACCGCCGCCCCCGCGCTGAAGGCGAACGGTACGGTCTGCGTCAACGTCGTGGCCGCCGGGCAGAAGGAGGCCGCGATGGTCTTCGCCGGCGTGACGAAATGCAGCATGGAGGAGCGCTTCCAGGCCGGCACCTGGGCGACCCACGTGACGGGCGCGCCGGTGCTGCAGGACGCGGTCGCGACCTTCGACTGCAAGGTCGCCGAGATCCTCGAGAAGGGCACCCACCTGGTGGTCTTCGCCGAGGTCCAGGGCATCCGCCACGGCAGCGAGCAAGATCACGGGCTGATCTATTTCGGGCGGGACTACCACCCGGTCGGCAAGATCGCCGGGTAGCTACCACTCGCCGAGCAGCACGCCCGCCTTCTTGTGGCTGTCGGTGCGTTGCTCGGCCTCCGCCCAGGTGATCGTCGTCCGCGACTTCAGCTTGGTGAACCAGGTCAGCAGGCGGTGCCGCATGGCGTCGCGCACGCCGGCGAGCGTGCCGTCGGCGCCGAGGTCGTGGAATTCCTGAGGGTCCTGCATCAGGTCGAAGAGCTGCGGCCGGTAGCCGCTGGTCCAGTGGACGTATTTCCAGCGCGCGGTGCGGACCATCCAGGCCATGTGCTGGCCGGTCGGCTCACCGAGCCGGCGACGGGCGCCGCGGAAGGTCCAGTCGAGCTCGCTGAAGGCGGCCTCGCGCCAGTCGTCCACAGCTTCGCTGCGCACAAGCGGCAGCAGCGAGCGGCCCTCGACCACGTGGCGGGCCGGGTCCGCGCCAACGGCGTCCAGGATGGTCGGCACGCAATCGATCGCCTCGACGAAGCGATCATCGACGTTGCCGCGCGTCGCGTCGGCGGCAGGCGTCGGGTCGTAGAGCATGAAGGGCACGCGCTGCACGCAGTCGTGGAACAGCTCCTTCTCGCCGAGCCAGTGGTCGCCCAGGTAGTCGCCATGGTCGGCGGTGAAGATCACCAGCGTGTCGCGCCAGCGGCCGAGCCGCTCCATCTCCTCCCAGAGCCGGCCGAGATGGGCGTCGACCTGGCTGATCAGCCCCTGGTAGGTCGGGCGGACGGTGGCGATGGTCTCGTCGCGCTGGAAATTGAGCGCGACCTCCTCGTCCTGCCAGGCGCGGAAGATGGGGTGGGCGGCGTCGCTGCGTTCCTCGGGGCTGCGCTGCACGGGCAGGCATTCGTTCGGCGAGTACATCGCGTGGTAGGGGGCGGGCGCGATGTAGGGCCAGTGCGGCTTCACATAGGACAGATGCAGCACCCAGGGCGCGTCGCCCTGCGCGCGCAGGAAGTCGATGGCGCGGTCGGTGGTGTAGGCGGTCTCGCTGTGCTCCTCCCGCACGCGGGCGGGCAGCCGGGCATTGCGCATCTTCCAGCCGGAGAGCGGGCCATCCGGCCCATCCACCGCGATGACGTAGTCGGTCCAGGGGTCGCGGCTGGCGTAGCCGCGGGCGCGCAGCCAGTCGGCATAGGCGCTGTCGGGCTCGCCATGATGGCCGTCGTGCCGATCGACGAGCTGGAACCAGCCCTCGTTCAGCAGCGCGGTCAGGTCGTTCTGGCCGTCCAGCGCCAGGCGGCGCATGCCGCGCGCGTCGGGCAGTACATGGGTCTTGCCGCAGAGCGTGAGCGTGCGCCCGCTCTCGCGCAGGTGCCAGCCCAGCGTGACCTCGCCGACCGAGAGCGGCACCCGGTTGTGCGTCGCACCGTGCGAGGAGACGTAGCGCCCGGTGTAGAACGACATCCGCGAAGGCCCGCAGATGCCGGACTGCACATAGGCCTGCGCGAAGCGCACGCCGCGGCGCGCCAGCGCATCGATGTTCGGTGTCTTCAGGAAGGGATGGCCGGCGCAGCCGAGATGGTCCCAGCGCAGCTGGTCGCACATCACGAACAGCACGTTGCGGATCGTCATGCTTCTATCCCCCGAAATTGCGGAAGGCCCCGGCGTTGCCGCCGAGGCCTTCCCATTGCGTCAGCCGTTGCGGGCTGCCGCCAGGCTCAGGAAGCCGTCTCCACAGTGGTGGTGACGATGATCCAGGCCGCAGGCAGGGCACGCGGCTTAGGGCAATGAGACACTGGATCACCTCCTTTCGGTTGGTTGCGGACACTTCGAGTCTCGCCCGAATCGCCCGCCACCTGCAAGCTAGATCTGCGCGTAGTTGCCGTTCTTCCAGACGTAGAAGACGTAGTCGGGCACGGTCACGTCGCCCTTCCTGTCGAAGCTGATCGGCCCGAGCACGGTCTGCCAGGGACCATGCGCCTTGAGCTCGGCGGCGATCCGCTTCGGATCGACCGACTTGAGCTTCTCGGCCGCGGCCGCCCAGATCTGGATCGCGGCGTAGGTGTAGAGGACATAGCCCTCGGGATCGACGTTCTTCGCCTTGAAGCGCGCGACCAGGTCCTTCGCCTGCGGCCGGGCCCGCGGATCGGAGCTGAAGGTCATCAGCGTGCCCTCGCCCGCGGCACCGGTGATCTGCCAGAAATCCTTGGTCACCAGCGCATCGCCGCCGATCAGCGTGACGGCCATGCCCTGCTCCTTGGCCTGGCGCAGGATCAGCCCGGCCTCGGTGTAGTAGCCGCCGAGGTAGATCACCTCGACGCCGGCGCCCTTCAGGCGTGAGACCAGCGCGTTGTAGTCCTTCTCGCCGGCGGTATAGGCGGTGAACAGCACTTCCTGCACGCCGTCCTTGTTCAGCGCCTTCTTGGTCTCCTCCGCGAGGCCCTTCCCGTAGGCCTGGTTGTCATGGAGGATCGCGATCTTCTTGCCCTTGAAGGTCTTGGCCATGTAGGCGCCGGCGATCGCGCCCTGCTGGTCGTCGCGGCCGCAGACGCGGAAGGTCGCCCAGCTGCCCTCATCGGTGAAGCGCGGGTTGGTGCTGGCCGGGCTCATCTGCAGCACGCCTTCCTCGGCGTAAACCTTGCTGGCCGGGATCGAGCTGCCGGAGCAGTAGTGGCCGGCCACGAAGACCGTGCGGCGGCCGGCGAGCTGGTTGGCGACCGAGACCGCCTGGCGCGGGTCGCAGGCGTCGTCGGCGATCTCGAGCGCGACCTGGCGGCCGAGCACGCCGCCGCGCGCGTTCAGGTCCTCGACCGCCTGGGTGGCGCCGATCTTCATCTGGTCGCCGGCGGCGGCATTGCTGCCGGTCATCGGGCCGGCGCAGGCGATCCGGATCGGGCCGGCGCCCTGCGCGAAGGCCTCTCCGACCGAGAGCACGGTCGGCAGCGTGATACCGGCCTGCAGCAGCGTCCTGCGGTTGAGCATCCTGTCTCTCCCCTTCAACGAATCGCCGGGCGACTTGCCCAGCCTGGAATCAAGCGTACCGGAGCGGTGGCGGGCTTGTCAGCCATGACCGCCGCCGAGATAGGCGTCGCGGATCTCCGGCCGGGCGAGCAGCGCGCGGCCAGCGCCTTCCATGGTGATGCGGCCATTGACCAGCACATAGCCGCGGTGCGCGAGCCGCAGCGCCTGGTTGGCGTTCTGCTCGACCAGCAGCACGGTGAGGCCGGTCTCGGCATTGAGCGCGCGGATGGCGTCGAAGATCTGTTTCACGACGAGCGGCGCGAGGCCGAGCGAGGGCTCGTCCAGCAGCAGCAGCCGCGGCCGCGACATCAGCGCGCGGCCGATGGCGAGCATCTGCTGCTCGCCGCCCGAGAGCGTGCCGCCGCGCTGCGCGAGACGTTCCTTGAGGCGCGGAAAGAGGGTGAAGACCTGTTCGAGCCGCGGGCCGAGCTCGACCTTGCCGAGCGCCTCGGCGCCCATGATCAGGTTCTCCTCGACCGTCATGCGCGGGAAGACGCGGCGGCCCTCCGGCGATTGCGCGACGCCGCGGCGCATGATGGCGTAGGTCGGCGCGCCCGTGATGTCCTCGCCGGCGAGGATGATGCGCCCGGCACGCGGCTTCGGGTCGCCGCAGATGGTCATCAGAAGCGTCGACTTGCCCGCGCCATTGGCGCCGATCAGCGTGACGATCTCGCCGGGCTCGACATGGATCGAGACCTCGCAGAGCGCCTGCACCGCGCCATAGGCGGCCGACACGCCTTCGACAGCGAGCAGTGGCTGGGTGGTCACGCCGCCTCGTCCTCGTCGCCCTCGCCGAGATAGGCGGCGATGACCTTCGGATCGGCGCGCACCGCGGCGGGCGAGCCGTCGGCGATCAGCACGCCGTGGTCGAGCACGACCACGCGGTCGCTGATGCTCATCACCACGCCCATGTCGTGCTCGATCAGCAGGATCGAGGTGCCCTGCGCCAGGATCACCCGCAGCAGCTCGGAGAGTTCCTCGGATTCGCGTGGGTTCAGGCCTGCCGCGGGCTCGTCCAGGCAGAGCAGCGTCGGCTCGGTGCACATGGCGCGCGCGATCTCGAGCCGGCGCTGCTGGCCATAGGGCAGCGCGCCGGCGGGATCATCCGCTCGGGCGAGCAGATCGGTCGCTTCCAGCCAGTGCCGCGCGCGCTCGACCGCCAGGCGCTCCGCCTTCAGATAGCCGGAGAGGCCGAGCACCGCGCCGATGCCGAAGCCTGTCGAAGCCATCAGCCGGTTGTGCTGCGCGACCAGCAGGTTCTCGAGCGCGGTCATGCCGGCGAACAGCCGGATGTTCTGGAAGGTGCGCGCGACCCCGGCCTGGGCGATGCGATGGCCGGCCAGCGTCTGCAACGCGATGCTCTCGCCCGGCGCGCGATGCAGCAGGATCTCGCCCTCGGAGGGGCGGTAGAAGCCGGTGATGCAGTTGAACAGCGTCGTCTTGCCGGCGCCGTTCGGCCCGATGACGGCGGTGATCTCGCCGGCTCCGGCGCTGAAGGAGACCTGCTTCACCGCGGTCAGCCCGCCGAAGCGCATGGTCAGCGCGCGCACGTCCAGGATCGCGCTCATCCGTGGCCCTCGGCGACCAGGTCCTTGCTGATGGCGCGCTTCTCGCCGAGCGCGATAGTGGGTGTCCGCGTGCCGACCAGGCCGCGCGGCTTGACCACCATGATCACCACCATGGCGGCGCCGAAGACCAGCATCCGCCATTCCTCGAACTGCCGGAACAGCTCGAAGCCGCCGATCATGACGATGGCCGCGACCGCGACGCCGATCTGGCTGCCGAGGCCGCCGAGCACGACGATCGCCAGGATGATCGCGCTCTCGATGAAGGTGAAGCTCTCCGGGCTGATGAAGGCCTGGCGCGTGGCGAAGAAGGCGCCGGCGAAGCCGCCGAACATGGCGCCGATGGCGAAAGCCGACAGCTTGGTCGTCGTCACGTTGATGCCGAGCGCGCGGCAGGCGATCTCGTCCTCACGCAGCGCTTCCCAGGCGCGTCCCAGCGGCTGGCGGCGCAGCCGGATCGTCACCCAGTTGGTCAGCATCGCGAGCGCGAAGATCAGGTAGTAGAGGAAGATCACCCGGTGGCTCGGCGAGGGTTCGAGCCCGAAGGTGCCGGCGAAGGTGCCCGGGCCGCCCTCCATGCTGAAGGGCAAGCCGAAGAAGCTGGGCCGCGGGATGCCGCTGATGCCGTTCGGCCCGCCGGTGAAGCTCGCCCAGTTCACGATGACGACGCGGATGATCTCGCCGAAGGCGAGCGTCACGATCGCCAGGTAGTCGCCGCGCAAGCGCAGGACGGGGAAGCCCAGCAGCACGCCCCAGAAGGCCGCCAGGATGCCGGCGAGCGGCAGGCAGACCCAGAAGGACAGCCCGAAATACTGCGCCAGCAGCGCGTAGGAATAGGCCCCGACCGCGTAGAAAGCGACGTAGCCGAGATCGAGCAGCCCGGCGAGCCCGACCACGATATTCAGCCCCCAGCCGAGCATGACATAGGTCAGCACGAGGATGCCGAGATCGAGCTCGGCGCGGCCGATACCGGGGATCCAGGGCAGCGCGACGGCAACGCCCAGCAACACCGGCGCGAACCAGCGGCTGAGCAGGCGCAGCGTGCCTTCCCAGCGGTTGGTCGCCGCTGGCTCGCGCGCCGTGCGCCGCGCGTGCCAGAGCGTGATGATCAGCCGGCCGACGAAGACCATGGCGCAGAGCAGCGCGACATCGCCCCAGCGCTGGCGCAGCACGAGCGCACCGGTCGGCCCGGCCTCGGTGCGCAGGCCGACGAGCATGAAGAACAGGCCGAAGGCGACCGCGGTCGCGATCGCCGCGTCCTTCAGCGCCGCCGGAAGGCTCATACCTTCTCCACCTCCTGCCGCCCGAGCAGGCCTGTCGGCAGGAAGATCAGGGTCAGCACCAGGATCGAGAATGCAGCGACGTCCTTGTACTGCACGCTGAAATAGGCGCTCCAGAAAGTCTCGATCAGCCCGATGAGCAAGCCGCCCAGCACCGCCCCGGGCAGCGAGCCGATGCCGCCGAGCACCGCCGCGGTGAAGGCTTTCACCCCGGCGAGGAAGCCGATGTAGAAGTCGATCACGCCATAGCGCAGCAGGTACATGGTGCCGGCGACGGCGGCGAGCGCCGCGCCGATCACGAAGGTCAGGCTGATGGTGCGGTCGGTGTCGATCCCGAGCAGCCCGGCCATCTTGCGATCCTGCTCGCAGGCCCGCATGGCTCGGCCGAGCGGCGTCTTCGTCACCAGTACGGTGAAGATCGCCAGCACCGCCAGCGTGAGTGCGATGATCAGCATCTGCACGTAGCTGAACTGCACGACGAAGCTGCCCTCGCGCATCAGCTCGACGCCGCCGGAGATGACCGTCTCGGTCGGCTTCACCCGCGCGCCCTGCGCCACCTGCACATAGTTCTGCAGCACGATGGAGATGCCGATGGCCGAGATCAGCGGCGCCAGGCGGAAGCTGCCGCGCAGCGGGCGATAGGCGACGCGCTCCACCGCCCAGCCATAGAGGCCGGTGATCGCGATCGAGATCAGCAGCACCAGCAGGATCGCCGCCGGCCCGTCCATCATGCCGCCGGCCGAGAGCAGCACCAGCACGATCAGCGAGATGAAGGCGCCGATCATGAAGATGTCGCCATGGGCGAAGTTGATCATGCCGATGATGCCGTAGACCATGGTGTAGCCCACGGCGATCAGCCCGTAGATCATCCCGAGGCTGATCCCGTTGATCAGCTGCTGCAGCGCATAGGCCAAGCCAGTCCCCCGGCGCGAATCCCTGACCATCGCACGCTAGGGCCTCGCCCGCGGCTCCGGAAGGGGACATTGCCCGGTCGCGCCGGCGCGGCGATGATCCGCTGCACAGGTCGAAACCAAGGGGGAGAGAACGATGCCAAGCGATACGGCAATTCCGGCGGATGACGGCGCCAAGGGGCGGCTCCCGCCGATCCCGCCCGAGCACTACACGCCCGAACAGAAGCGCATCGCCGACGGCATCACCGGCGGCCCGCGCGGCGGGTTGCGCGGACCCTTCCCGGCCATGCTGCGCAGCCCCGTCGTCGCCGAGCGCTTCCAGCTGCTGGGCGAGTACCTGCGCTTCAACTCCTCCATCCCGCCGGCGCTGAACGAGCTGGCGATCCTGATCACCGCGCGCGCCTGGTCGGCGCAGTACGAGTGGTATGCGCACCACCTGCTGGCGATGAAGGCCGGGCTGCCGCCCGCGATCGCGGAGGCCATCGCCGAAGGCCGCAAGCCCGCGGGCATGGATGCCGACCAGGCGATCGTCTGGCAGTTCTGCAGCGAGCTGCACCGCGACAAGCAGGTCTCGGATGCCACCTATGCCGCCACGCGCGACCGCTTCGGCGAGAATGGCATCATCGATCTCATTGCGGTCAGCGGCTACTACGTCGCGGTGGCGATGACGCTGAACGTCGCGCAGGTGCCGCTGCCGCCGGGCGTGCCGGTGCCGCTCAAGCCGCTCGGCTGAAGCGCTTCAGCAGGAACAGGCCGATAAGGGTCACGGGGGCGAGCTGGGCGAAGGCGATGCCCCAGCCCAGCACCGCATCCTCGCCCGCCCAGTCGAGCGCGAGGCCGACGCCGAGCGGCCCGACGAAGCCGCCGGCATAGCCGGCCATGCTGTGCAGCCCCATCGTCGCGCCGCGCATCCCCGGGCCCGCCGCCTGCACAGTGCCGGCGGTGAGGGCGGCGCTGTCGAGGTAGATCGCGGCATTCCAGGCGAGCACCAGCGCGAGCGCCAGCCAGAACGACAGCCCCGCGCTCCAACCCGTGATCAGCGACAGCGCCGCGGCCGTCGCCATCGCCAGCACCACCACCCGCTGCCGGCCATGCTTCTGCGCGAGCTCGTTGCCGCTGACCGAGACCGCGATACAGACCAGACCGATGGCGGTGACCAGGACCGTCGGCCCCGGTATCCATCCCGGCAGCGCGGCGCGGGTCGCTGCGAAGGCGAGGAAGGTGACCGACCAAGCCCGCAACGCCGCGAGTTCCCAGGTGTGCACGGTATAGGCGCAGATCCAGGCCATCGCCGCGCGGTTGCGGATGACCGGGCGGAAGTCGAGCAGCGCGCGCCGCGTCGGGTCGCGTGCCGGCCGCGCCGTCGGCATGACGCGCCAGGCGATCACGCAGGCGATGCCGGCCGCGATGGTGCCGAACGCGAAGGCTGCGCGCGGCCCGCCGATCGCATCGAACAGCCCCGCCACCGCGAAGGAACAGGCGCCGGCGATGCCGACGCCGGCCGCATGCCAGGACACCGCGCGCGATTGCGCCGCGCCGTGCAGCGGATCGGCGATCGCCTTCAGCCCCGGCATGTAGCAGCCGGCCCAGCCCACGCCCGCCATGACGCGCAACGCCATGCCGGCCCAGAAGCCCTCCGCCACCGTGGCGAATCCGAGATGCGAGAGCGCGGTCAGCGCCGCGCCCACGAGGTAGATCCGCCGCGCCGGCAGCCGATCGGTCAGCGCGACCAGCACCGGCACGGCGGCGACATAGGCGGCGAAGAAGATGCCGACGAGCCAGCCCGCCTCGGTCTTGCTCAGCGACCAGGCAGCAAGGAATTCCGGCAGCAGCGCCGGCAGGGTGGAGGCGCCGATCTGCACCAGCACCTGCGCGGCGACGATGGCGGCAGTCGACCCCAAATCAGTCGAGCTGGTAGAAGCGCGCCGCCGTGCCGCTGAACAGCGCGGTCTTCTCCGCCGCACTCGCGCCCGAAGCGAGCTTCTTGCAGGCGTTCCAGAACACGCCGTAGCCGTAGCTGCCCTTGTCGACCGGGAAGTTGCTCTCGAACATGCAGCGGTCGGCGCCGAAGAGCGCGATCGTCGTGTCGATCCAGGGCTTCCAGGCGGCGGCGAGCTCGTCGGAAGACGGCGGCTCGGCCTTCTCCTCGAAGCCCATGCCGTTGATGCGCATGCCGAGGCCCCCGAGCTTCACGCAGACATTCGGGCAGCGCGCGAGCTCCTCCATCGCCGCTTTCCAGTCGGCGAAGACCTGGTCGCGCTTGCCCGCGTAGCCGCGGATGCCGAGCGGGCCACCGACATGGTCCAGTACGATCGACGTCTCCGGGAAGGCGCGCGCCAGGCCGGCCAGGTCGCGGATCTGCGGGTGGTAGAGCCAGGCATCGAAGCTGAGGCCGAGCGGCGCAAGCTGGGCGAAGCCGGCGCGGAAATTCGCGTGCTCGAAGATCTCGCGCGGCCACTGGTAGGCCGGGTTCATGATGACCGGGTCGGGGTCCCACGCCGTGATGTGGCGGATGCCGCGGAAACGGCCGCCGCCGGCGCGGATATGCGCCTCGAGCACCTCGCGCGCCGCGGCGCCGATGGTGAGATCCACATGCCCGACAATGCCGGCGCAGACCTTGGTCGGGCCATAGCCGCCGGAGGCGCTCATCGCCGCGATGCCGGTGACGAACTCGGTCTCGCCCACCGGCTTGAAGGCCTCGGGGCCCGCGGCGCGGTGCATGGCGCGGCACTGGATGAAGACGGTCGAGACGATGGTGTGGCCCTGGTTGGTGTCGGCCAGCAGATCATCGAGCAGGTAGCGCCAGGTCGGCCGGTCCCACAGATGATGATGCGGGTCGATGATCGGCAACGCGGGGTCGAGCGCCGGCTCCGTGCGGCGGGCCAGCCACTCCTCGCGGACCGGGATGTAGTGGGCATTCGCGGCGCTGGTGCTCATCGGCGTTCCTCCTCTTTGCCGCCGAGCCTACGCCTCCCTAGACTGGCCGTAAAAGGGAGGGACGCGATGAGCCTGCCGCTCGAGGGTGTGCGCGTGATCGAGGTCGGCCAGGCGCTCGCCGGCCCGCTCGCCGGCGCGGTGCTGGCCGATATGGGCGCCGACGTCATCAAGGTGGAGAAGCCGGATGGCGGCGACGACGCCCGGCTCTGGGGCCCGCCCTTTGGGCCGGATGGCGAGACCAGCCTCTATTTCCACGGGCAGAATCGCAACAAGCGCAGCGTCACGCTCGACCTGAAGCTGCCCGAGGACATCGCGGCGCTGCACAAGCTGTGCGAGGGCGCCGATATCCTGATCCAGAACCTGCGCCCGGGCGTGGTCGATGAGATCGGCATCGGGCCGGAGGCGATGCTCGCGCGCCATCCGCGGCTGGTCTATTGCTCGATCTGGGCCTTCGGCTACCAGGGGCCGATGCGGCTGAACCCCGGCTTCGACCCGCTGCTGCAGGCCTATGGCGGCATGATGAGCGTGACCGGCCGCGCCGAGGACCCGCCGACCTTCTGCGGCGCCTCGATCAATGACAAGGCGACGGGCATGTTCACCGTCATCGGCGCGCTGGCGGCGCTGCGGCAGCGTGACCGGACGGGCAAGGGGTGCCTGGTCGATACCTCGCTGTTCGAGACCGCAGTGCATTGGGTCGAGGGCCAGGTGAACAACCATCTCGCCAGTGGCGATGTGCCGAAGCGCCACGGCACCGGCGCCGCCGTGATCGTGCCCTACCAGGTCTTCGAGACGGCCGATCGGCCGCTGTGTCTTGCCGCCGGCAATGACCGGCTCTGGGCGCGCTGCGCCGCGGTGCTCGGGCATGCCGAATGGGCGACCGACCCGCGCTTCGCGAAAAGCCGCGACCGCGTCGCGCATCGCGCCGTGCTGGTGCCGCTGATCGCCGAGGTGCTGCGCGGCAAGTCGCGCGGGCAGTGGATCGCGGCGCTGGAAGCCGCCGGCGTGCCCTGCAGCCCCGTGAACGACATCGGCGAGCTGGCCGCCAGCGAACAGTTCGCCGCCGTCGACATCGTGCAGAGCCTGCCAGAGAGCGGCGTCCGGGTGGTCGGGCTGCCGATCAGCTTCGACCGCAAGCGGCCGCGCTCGGCCCGCCCGGCGCCGCGCCCGGGCGAGCACACGAAGGAGATCCTCGGCCGCTGAGCCCATTCGCCCGGCGGATGGCGGGCATCCGGCGGGCGTGATGGCATGCGGCGCGGCACTTGGTTAGGCTGCGCCCCATGACCAAGCAGCTTCACCTCGGCGCCTTCATGCGCCCGATCAGCATCCATACCGGCGCCTGGCGTTATCCGGGCGCCTGGCCGGACGCCAACTTCAACCTCAAGGCCTATGTCCGGCTGATCCGCAAGCTCGAGGAAGGCAAGTTCGACGCCTTCTTCATGGCCGACCACATGGCCGTGCTGAACATGCCCTTCGAGGCGCTGCGGCGCAGCCACACCGTGACGTCGTTCGAGCCGCTGACGCTGCTCTCGGCGCTCGCCATGGTGACGGAGCGGATCGGGCTGATCGCGACGGCCAGCACCACCTACAACCAGCCGTGGCACATCGCGCGGAAATTCGCCTCGCTCGACCACATCTCGAACGGCCGTGCCGGCTGGAACCTCGTCACCACTGCGAACCCGGATGCGGCCGCCAATTTTGGCGAGGACCCGCACATGGCGCATGGCGAGCGCTACAAGCGGGCGCGCGAGTTCTACGACGTCGTCACCGGCCTCTGGGACAGCTTCGCCGACGACGCCTTCATCCGCGACGTCGACAGCGGGATCTTCTGGGACCCCGCGAAGATCCACGTGCTGAACCACAAGGG
>Ga0114976_10000092_pt1 | contig 47689 bp, 47 predicted proteins | sample S_130805_EF_Meta_FD_87319 | JGI IMG/M metagenome (GOLD analysis project Ga0114976, IMG submission 87319) | Freshwater microbial communities from Lake Simoncouche, Canada to study carbon cycling - S_130805_EF_MetaG | ecosystem: Environmental > Aquatic > Freshwater > Lake | place: Lake... | reverse complement strand
CGAAGATGCTTTCGTTTTAGGTTTTAAAAGAAGAGGAACTTGGTGGAAGGTTGAGAATTTGGAAAAACCAAGTGGTTTATTCGATGAAAAATGGGAAGAAAAACTCATCGAAATTTGTAATTTTTGCAAAGAAACCCAACTCCCCGCATGGCACCCCCCTCAAAAAAATGGTTTTTTCCGACACTTGGTCGTTCGAAAGTCCTTCTTTGAAGACAAGTTTCTGATCAACCTTGTAACGTCTTCCGAAGGCAGTCAATCGTTTGATTCTAATGCTTTCACGCGAAAATTGATTGATTTGCATGGCGATAGAATCGGTGGGATTCAGTGGACATTGAACGATGATGTTGCCGACCGCTCCAAAATAGAAAATGGCCAAACCAAAATCCTATTCGGAAAGAATTTCGTGGAGGAAAAAATTGCCGGTTTGCGCTTTCAAATGCGGATGGAAAGTTTCTTTCAAACCAATCCAAAATGTGCTGAACGGTTGTATGACAAAGCCATTGACTATTTGTTTGAGGGATTGAATACAGAGAACGAAATCCTTGATTTGTTTTGCGGAACAGGCACCATCGGTCAACTCATAGCCAAAAGAGATTCCAACTTAAAAATTACGGGGGTTGACATCGTAGAAGAGGCCATTGTGGACGCAACTGAAAACGCACGTTTGAACGGCATACAAAACGTAAACTTCCTCGTGGGCGACGTGGGTAAATTTTTAAAAGAACACCCCCACTTTATCGGGAACATTGACGCCATTATGCTCGACCCTCCACGTGCAGGGATTGCCCCAAAAACCCTTCAAAAAACCATTGATTTAGGCGCGCGTTCAATTGTTTACATTTCCTGCAACCCTTCGACGCAAGCCAGGGATGCGCAAAAATTATTGGAGGCAAATTATACCCTGGAGAAATTTTGTTTGGTGGACCAATTCCCTCATACCGGTCACATTGAATCCATTGCTAAGTTCACGAAAATATGAAGGTAGAACTCATTTCAATTGGCGATGAATTGCTCATTGGTCAGACCATTAATACCAATGCCGCGTGGCTGGGACAAGAAATTTCAAAAATTGGGGGAAGCGTTGTAAAGGTTACCACCATTTCAGACGATGCCGATGCCATTGTGAAAGCCATATCAGAACTTGACAGTGATTTATGCATTGTCACGGGCGGACTTGGCCCAACCAACGACGACCTTACCAAGCACATTCTTTCGAAATATTTTGACCGTAAGCTCACGCTTCATGAACCAACGTTAAAGCACATCGAGGAATTTTTCAAACGTAGAAACCGTCCCATGTTGCAAGCAAACATTGACCAAGCCATGCTTCCGGAAGGGTGTGAAATTCTTTTCAACCGAATGGGTACCGCAGCAGGCATGTGGTTCCACGAAAAGAACAAATCACTCATCAGTTTGCCCGGCGTTCCTTTTGAAATGAAAGGGATTTTTACGGAAGAGATTATGCCTAAAATAAGGGAAAGGTTTTCATTGAATAGCCTTTACCACAGAACGATTTTAACCCACGGAATGGGGGAAAGTTTTTTAGCCGAAAAAATCAAAGAGTGGGAGCAAAAACTACACGATGACAAATTGTCCTTGGCGTATTTGCCTTCTCCAGGAATTGTAAAATTGAGAATTACTTCCCATCGAGGAAATGCAGAAAAGGAAAAAATCAATGGGTACATTAAGGAATTGATTGACATCATTCCCACGCTTGTTTTCGGGTTTGAGGAAGAAACCATGGGTGTAGCGTTGGGGAACCTTCTTAAAAACCACAAGCGAACCATTGGAAGCGTGGAAAGCTGCACGGCAGGAAACATAGCCTCTGCGCTGGTTGACGTTGCGGGTTCCTCGAAGTATTTCAGCGGAAGTTTATTGACGTACCAAACAGAGATGAAAACCCGTTTACTGGGAATTTCACAAGAATTTATACAAACGCATGATGTTGTAAGTGAAGAAGTTGCCATCGAGATGGCCATGCGAGGAAAAGAAAAACTCAAGGTCGATTATTGCATCGGAACGACAGGAATTATGGGGCCTAACGCAGGGGATTCTCAACATCCTGTGGGGACCGTTTGGGTAGCCATTGCCACCCCGAAAAAAGTGTTTGCTCAGAAATTTAACTTTGGAGACAATCGCTCTCGCAACATAGAAATGACTACATTAGCATCTTTAAATTTAGTTCGATTGACACTATTGGAAGAATTCCCAGATGATCATATAAAAATTCTTAATTGAATTTGTTTTTAATCGAAAATTGTAGTTACTTTGCGCTCGCTTTAATCAAAAAAAGTAATTTTACCCATGTCTCGAATTTGTCAACTTACAGGAAAATCGGTGATGGTAGGAAACAACGTTTCTCACTCAAATCGAAAAACAAAAAGAAGGTTCTACCCTAATTTGGTAACCAAAAAATTCTTCATTCCAGAAGATGGCTCTTACATCACCTTGAAAGTTTCAACTTCAGCGTTGAGAACTGTGAATAAGAAAGGCATTACGGCATGCTTGAAAGAAGCGAGAACGAAAGGGTTTTTAAAATAATCCTGTTGAGAAACAGAGAAACATTAGGAAATGGCTAAGAAAAGTAAAGGAAACAGAATTCAGGTGATTTTACAGTGTACCGAGCACAAAGAATCTGGGATGCCAGGAATGTCTAGGTATATCACAACCAAAAACCGTAAAAACACACCAGACCGATTGGAGATTAGAAAATTCAATCCCGTTTTGAAAAAGTATACACTTCACAAAGAAATTAAATAGTAACCCATGGCTAAGAAAGTAGTTGCATCCTTGCAAAAAGGGGGCGGTAAAGAGCATACCAAAGTAATTAAAATGGTTAAAACCACTAAAAACAATACCTATTCTTACAAAGAAGAGATAGTACTTAACGACAAAGTTAAAGAGTGGTTTTCTAAAAGCTAGTTTTCAATTATAAACACATTGTCCCGGTTTACCGGGATTTTTTTTGCCCAAAATTATGCGGATTTTTAATTTTTTTACCAAAGGAAAAAAAGATGATTTGGACAAAGGTTTGGAGAAATCAAAACAATCTTTACTTTCCAAGTTAACCCGTGTTCTTGTTGGGAAATCGCATGTAGATGAAGAAGTTTTAGATGAACTCGAAGAAATACTTATTTCCTCTGATGTAGGCGTAGCCACCACATTGAAGATCATTGAAAAAATTCAAGCGCGTGTCTCGAAAGATAAAGTACTCAATACCGCTGAACTTAACCGAATTTTAAAGGAAGAAATTACTTCCCTCCTCTCCGACAGTACGCTCTCCATAGAAACAAACACAGTACTTCATCCCAATGAACCCTATGTTATTATGGTCGTTGGTGTAAACGGCGTAGGAAAAACCACAACCATCGGGAAATTGGCACATCAGTTCAAAAGCAATGGACTCAAGGTCGTTTTAGGAGCTGCGGATACGTTTCGAGCCGCGGCAGTCGACCAACTCATCATTTGGTCAGAACGCGTAGGGGTTGACATTGTGCAACAAGGAATGAATGCAGATCCCGCCAGCGTAGCCTTTGACACCCTTCAATCTGCAAAAGCCAGTGGGGCTGACGTCGTAATCATCGATACGGCTGGACGATTGCACAACAAAGTAAACTTGATGAATGAACTTACGAAGATAAAGCGCGTGATGACAAAGGTGTTCCCAAATGCACCCCATGAAATTCTGCTCGTTTTGGATGGTTCAACGGGACAAAATGCCTACGAACAAGCCAAGCAGTTTTCCCAAGCCACCGAAATCAATGCCTTGGCAATCACGAAGTTGGATGGTACAGCCAAAGGAGGCGTAGTGATTGGTATTTCAGACCAAATGCAAATCCCAGTTAAATACATTGGCGTGGGAGAAAAAATGGAGGACCTCCAGATATTTGATAAGCATGCCTTCGTGGACGCATTGTTCGGTACTTCGTTGAATTCATAACGATTTTCTGTTAATCTTTCCCATAGTTTCTCTCCTTTCATTATCTTCGGGAAAATTTTTTATGAAGTCCTTACTCCTTATTCTTCTCGTTTTTTATTGCAGCTTGATCTTCGGACAAGACTTTGTTGTCAGAGGTTATGTTTCCAATGCAAAGAATGGTGAGCCCTTGAGCGGTGAAAAAGTTACCCTTCTGTCCGCTGACAGCGCGTTGGTAGCTGGGGCAATGACCGATCAAAATGGCTTGTTTTCAATACCCAAGTTGAAAAAAGCAAACTACATCCTTAAGTTTAGCATTCCGGGGTACAAAAAAACATACGTTTCTGTATTGTTTGAAACCGACAAAAAAATCATTGACATTCCCGTTAAATTATCTCCAACAGATTTAACCTTTGATGACGTAGTGGTTACCGCGGAATCAAAAACTAAAAAAACAAAACCAGATGTGGGTACCATAAAGTTCGACAAAGGTGCCGTCGAGCGCATCCCAGTTTATGGTGCTGAAAGCGATGTTTTAGGTGCCGTTTCAGTTACCCCGGGGGTTACCGTGACCGGAGACCAAGGCGGACAGTTTTATGTGCGTGGTGGGACCCCCATTCAAAACAAAACCTTGTTGGACGGAATGACCATTTACAATCCCTTTCACTCCATTGGATTTTATTCCATTTTTGAAACGGAACTTGTAAAATCTGTTGACATCTACACGGGTGGTTTTGAATCCAAATACGGCGGTCGAGTTTCTTCCATAATGGACATTTCGTACAGAGACGGTGACCGCGGAAAATTCGGTGGAAAGGTATCAGTATCCCCATTTCTTGCAAAATTGGTGTTGGAAGGGCCACTTAGCAAGTCAAAAAATGGAAAAATATCTCCCGGATCTTATGTCTTTTCAGCAAAACACAGCTTGTTGGATTACACATCTAAATCTTTATACCCTAAGGTCAACAATGGCGATGGCCTTCCTTTTAATTTCACAGATTTATATGGGAAAGTGAGCTTTACAAGTGAGGGAGGTTCGAAGGTAAGTTTCTTTGGTTTTCACAACCAAGACTCCGTGAATTACAACATTGCAGACTTAAATTGGGAAGCATCGGGCGGTGGAATGAATTTTTTAATGGTTCCCTCGAGTTCTCCAGTGATTGTTCGCGGACATGTGAATGGATCTAATTTCAAAACAACCTTCGCGGAGGACTTAAACCAACCAAGGTTTTCAAAAATCGGTGGATTTGATTTGGGATTTGATTTCTCATACTTCATGAAAAATGAAAGTGAAATGAACTACGGATTTAATTTTTGTGGGTTCAACACCGTCTTTCAAACCTACAACGAGGTGCAAAGAAAAATTGAAGCGAGTAACTTCTCCACCGAAATTGGCGCCTATTATAACTACCGAAAAGTAACGAAAAACGAAAGATGGGTCATCCAAGCGGGGATACGTGTCCAAGCCTATGCCTCTTTAAGTACCATATCACCAGAACCAAGGCTGGGTATTAAGTACAACATGACAGACAAGTTACGCATCAAATTTTCAGGGGGAAGGTATTCCCAAAACTTCACCTCCGCCTCAAGTGACAAGGATATTGTCAACCTGTTCAATGGTTTATTGTCTGCGCCTGTAAACGTTCAAGAGAACTTCATCAACGAATATGGAAAAAGCAAAAGCATCCAAAATGGACTGCAATACGCTTGGCATGCCATCCTGGGAATGGAGTTCGATGTACAGAAAAACAGCTCCTTGAACATTGAAGGATACTACAAGTACTTCAGCCAACTGAGCAACATCAACCAAAATAAACTTTACGAAGATGTTGCACAATTCGAATTGGTTGACGATGTCTTTAAAAAGGATTTCATCATCGAATCTGGCAAAACCGTAGGGGTAGATTTTCTTTACAAGTACAACAACAAAAGGTTGTTTTTATGGGGGGTCTACTCATTAAGTTATTCAACCCGTTGGGATGGTTTCAGTAGCTACTTCCCTGTATTTGACAGAAGACACAATGTAAACCTTGTAGGCTCATACCAATTTGGGGCAAAGAAAGACCTAGAACTTAGCATCCGTTGGAACCTAGGATCAGGATTGCCTTTCACCCCAACGGCAGGATTTTACCAAGGAGAAACGTTTTCAAATGGGGTAACCACCGATTATGTAACCAACAACCCATCCACCATCACCACGCTTTTAGGCACCTTTAACAGTGAGCGCTTGCCATACTATCACAGGTTAGACATCACGGTGAAAAAACAGTTTAAGTTTAAAAACAAAACCACGATGGAAATCACAGGAAACATAACGAATGTGTACAACCGAAGCAACATCTTTTACATCAATCGAATTACCTCAAAAACCATCTACCAATTCCCTATTTTACCCAGTCTAGGAATCAGTTACAAATTTTAGATGACAAAAATTCATCCTTTTAGGGCAATACGACCGGTTCGTGACAAGGTGCATTTGGTGGCAACACGTCCATATTATTCCTATAAAAAGAATGTGCTTCAGGCCAAGATTCAAGACAATCCTTTTACGCTATTGCACATAATCAATCCTGAAATAGGCAACACAAAAAACACCCTTAGCAACAGCATTGAGCGTTTCAAATTGGTTACAAAACGATACCAAGAATTTTTGGAGAAGGAAACCCTCATCCAAGAATCACTGCCCAAGCTTTACGTGTATCGCCAAACCACTCCTACGAATACTTTTTCAGGAATCATAGCCGGCGCAGATGTTCAGGAATACCTTGATGATAAAATAAAAAAACACGAGGAAACCCTTACCGATAGGGAAAATATGTTTACCCAATACCTCGATGTGGTGGGTTACAATGCTGAACCTGTTTTGATTGCCTACCAAGACAACACGGTCATTGACGCACTGTTAAACGAAACTTTCCTTTCAAATCGACCAGAGTATGAATTCTCAACAACCGATTTGATAAAACACGAACTGTGGATTGTTCCTAACCATCTACATCAACCTTTTATAGATGCGTTTGAAAACCTTCATGCGGTATACATTGCAGATGGACATCACCGAAGCGCATCCTCTGTTTCCCTTTACAAAAAAAGAACTTCCACCCACCAACCCTTGGGTTCCAGTGCATCATTCCTCGCTTATTTTGTTAAAGAAAGTGCATTGAACATTATGGAATTTCAGCGCTTGGTCCGAAACCAAAAAGATTTTGACCTAGAAAAATTTCTTTACAGCCTCGGGAAACTTGGAACGATAACATCCCTACCTTCCTCAAGAAAACCGCTTAAAAACCACGAAATCACTTTTTATGCAAGTGGAAGATGGTTTGCCTTCGAATGGAATGCCATTGAAATCGATACGGATCATCCTACCTTATCGCTCGACGCAGAAATGCTTACGGTAAAGGTCCTTGGTTTATTCAACATTCGCGACCTAAAAACCTCGCAAGATGTCGAATTTTTTCCTGGAAACATCCCATTGTCAACGTTGGAAAAGGAAATCGATCAAAATCACTTCCAAATCGGGTTTTTCCTCTACCCTGTCAACTTTTCTCAGGTACGCAAGGTCGCGGATGCAGGCATGTTCATGCCGCCAAAATCGACTTTTATTGAACCGAAATTAAGAAGTGGCCTTACCATTTTAGACATCAATGATCCACAATAACCTCACAAACATTCGGTCAAAAATGGGCGAAAACGTGACCTTGGTCGCTGTGTCGAAAACCAAACCCATATCCATGTTACAAGAGGCCTACGACGCAGGTCAACGTGTTTTTGGCGAAAACAAGGTGCAAGAAATGGTTGAAAAATATGAGCAGATGCCCAAAGACATCAAGTGGCACATGATCGGTCATTTGCAAAGCAATAAAGTGAAATACATAGCACCTTTTGTGGACCTCATCCATGGGGTTGACAGCTTAAAATTGTTGGAAGAAATCAACAAGCAGGCAAAAAAGAACCACCGAATCATTTCATGTTTACTCCAGTTTCACATCGCCCAGGAAGAAACGAAGTTTGGGTTATCGCTCGAAGAAGCAGAATCCCTATTGTCGGGTGAAGCTTTTCCGGCATTGCAAAACATACAAATCGCTGGCGTGATGGGAATGGCAACTTTCACAGATGACACCGAACAGGTACGCAAAGAATTTAAATCCCTTAAATCACATTTTGAAGTGTTGAAAAGCAAATACTTCCCACTGCAAAACACTTTCATCGAAATATCCATGGGCATGAGCGACGACTATCAAATTGCAATGGAGGAAGGCAGTACCTTAATTCGTGTAGGAAGTAAAATTTTTGGGAGCAGGTAGGAATGGGTATTTCCTGCGTAACCAGCGAACAATGTTACCGCAAGAAAACCGAAGAATCGAAATCACTTATTCTCATACACCAGCATACTCAATTTCTCTGGATGCAGGTATTTTTGACAAACTGCAAAGATTTCTTCGCAAGTAACCGATTCAAACTTTTTATAGATTTCCTCCAATGAATCCAATTTATTAAACACCAACAAGGTTTTTCCGTTCCCCAAAGCTTTGGAAGAATTTTGTTCCCAACCTATGCTCAGCTGACTTAAAAATTGGTATTTAGATTTTTTCAATTGAAGTGGCGTCATGCCTTTATCGTACAAAATCTGTAGCTCCTTCTTGGCCAATTCAATTGATTTATTGAGGTTTTTAGCATCAGAGGAAAGCAATACACCCCAAAAACCGGTGTCTTCATACGAATTGTAATTTGCCTCTACGTGGTAGGCAAGTCCATACTTTTCTCGGATGCTCAAATTCAAACGAGAATTCATGGCAGGACCTCCCAAATAGTTAATGATCAAATGCATCGCCGAGCGCTCATCGTCTCGGTAATTTGGAGCATCTGCCCCTAAAATCGCATGGGATTGGTAGTTTGATTCTTTTTTCCGAATTTCAAATGGCGTGACCGTTACAGGAGGACTTTCCAAAACAATATTCGCATTTCTTGGCATGTCCTTCAACTTTTCTTCTGCTTTCTCGATCAGTTTCGACTTTGAATAATTTCCTACATAGGAGATTACTAAATTTTCAGCGGTAAAAAAGGTGGCTACAAAATCTAAAAGATCCTTTTTGGTAAATGCTTTTACGGTTTTTTTACTGCCTAAAATGTTGTTTCCGAGCGGGTGGTTCGGATAAAAGAGGGCGTCAAATTCATCCATCATCTTATCTACAGGGCTGTCTTTGTAGGAATTGATTTCATCAATGATGACTTCTTTTTCTTTTTCAATTTCTTTTTCAGGAAAGGTTGAATTTTGCACCAAATCTGACATTAGATCCAGGGCACGCATGGTATACCTGTTGAGGAAGGTTGCATGAAGGCAAATTTCCTCTTTTGCTGTGTAGGCGTTAAGGTCTCCCCCAACCTCGTCCAAACGCGACAAAATATTCAGCGCGCTTCGTTTGGTCGTACCTTTAAAAATACAATGTTCGAGGAAATGCGCCAAGCCCACCTTGTTCGCACCTTCCCAACGGGAACCGGCTTTAAAAAAAAAGGCGAGGTGTCCCACCCTGCTGTTGGATTTCACATAGCAAAGTCTCGAACCATTAGACAGGGTTATGATTTCGGCATTGTTTTCTTTCATGTTCTTATGGATTCTTGCGATACATGGACCAAATAAAACCCTCTCTTTCAAACACTACCCGGTCATGAAGTCGCGAAGGTCTGCCTTGCCAAAATTCCATGCGGTTTGGGCTGAGTGCATAGCCTCCCCAATGCGGTGGACGCGGAACTTCTGTTGGGAATTTTTTATCGTAGGATTCAAATCTTTGGGTGATTTCAACTGTATCTTGTAATTTTTCAGATTGTAGGGAAGCCCAAGCTCCCAATTGACTGGCTCGAGGACGCGAGGCAAAATAAGCATCGCTTACCGATTCGTCAATTTTTTGAACCGTTCCTTCGATTCGAATTTGTCGTTCCGAATCTGGCCAAAAAAACAACATGGAAGCGTGGGGATTCTTTAGAAGCTCTTTGCCTTTTTGAGAATCATAATTTGAATAGAACACAAAAGACTCAGAAATTAATTCTTTCAGGTATACCATTCGTGTGGACGGGCACCCCTTGTCATTTACCGTAGCCAAAACCAAGGCATTGGCTTCTTTTTCACCGTTGGCAACTGCGGCGTCAAACCAAGCATTAAACGCTAAAAAAGGATCCGTAAAGTCGAAGGAAATCGCTTCACCTTTATTGAAATCCTCATGTTTGTCTCGGAAATCCGATAAATTATTCTTCATCTTCTGAACCAAATGAATCTTCCAATTCACTTTCATCTGTATCGGCAATGATTTCTTCTTCTGATTCATCTTCAAAATTGGTAAACACCACTCCTTTTGCTGGCGGTGTTTCTGTTTCTGAAAGGGTTACAGGGTGTGCGGGAGAGGCAACATCTTCATCTCGGTAAGGAAAAATCTCTACAATGGGCGAAACGATAATGGATTGGATTTGGTAGTCAATCATCAACGTAGCTAAACTTTCTTCCATTCGGATGTAGGCATCTTTCACATCGTTTGCTGAGACCAAAAAGTTTTGGTTGACGGTTTTTTTCTTGTCGCCATCTTCCTCATCAATCCCGTAGGTGATTTTACATTTGTACCACGTTTCTGCATCCTCGTATTGAAAAATATCGTGTAAATCGGTTCGGGTAATTCCTGTGACCATAAATTCTCCGCGAATCATGGCGCCCAATTCTTCATAGATGCGTGCTTCTGCATCGGTAAAGGTCATGGCGGCTAACAAATAAGGTTCTGTAACCCGCTTCAACGTGCCGTTTTCTAATTGTTTTGTATACTTAACTTTTACGGTAAACCAACTGTTCATTTTCTAATTTTTAGCTAACAAAGATACGCTACAAAAACCCAACAAAGCAGGTTGTTGAAAAGTAATTTTACAAGGACTTGGGAGGCTATTTTACTGAAAGGAACCGAATCCAAACGGCAATAAATCCTGTACTTTCTCAAGCATCATCGTGCTTCCATCTTGGTTCACCATAATGATTCGGATGGGGGATTTCTGGCGGTTTTCGGATTCTAGCATCACCTGACGACAACCGCCGCAAGGAGACAATAATTGATCCATGGGCATCAAATCTCCTTTGGCGACAATGCACAAAACACGTACAGCGATACCTGGAAAGGCTGCGCCTGCATAATTCAAGGCAACCCGCTCTGCACAAAGACCAGAGGGATAGGCAATGTTTTCTTGGTTGCTTCCGCAGATGACTTCTTGGTTCTCCAACAACGCTGCTGCACCCACCTTGAACTTGCTGTAAGGCGCATAGGCATTCTCCATGGCCGCAAAGGCATCTTTGACAAGGCTTTGATCTGCCTCTTCAAGTGCATTCCAATGATGAATCAAACGGTAGGTAAACTGAAAGGACTTTTCTTCCTGCATGGTAAGGGATTTTAGAAGGTAAAATTACAGAATTTGTTACTGAAGTCTATGGTTCACAATTTGAGAAACCTTTTCAATGAAATGTTGGGGTTTAAATGTCCGCCACTCAAGATCGTCCAGCGGTCCACCCATGGCCATGTATTGGTCGATGTGAATGCGTTGAAATTCCTTAGATACGTGGTCAAGCATGTTCACCGCAGCAATCCATCCGTCTTCGATGTCATCAAACCATTCCTCGTAATAGCAATCATCCGAATAATGAAAATTGAGTACGTTTTCAAAGATGAGGATAAAGCACTTGACGCCTTCATTGATCAAGGGGTTAATGACATTGGATTTCAGTATCATGATGTCGTTTTCAATGGCATCGTTCCATTCGCCAATGCACTCAATTATGGCTGTATTTTGAAGGTAATCGACATACAACACTTTGAGGTATAAGGTACTTGAACCGAAGGAATCCCATTGTGGGTGAATGACGTAGTTGTAAATTTTGTTCGAAAACTCGAATTCGCTGTAGGTCCGCCTATAAAAAGGAGACTGAACATCTTCTGAGGCGATGTAATCCCCCCGCCATCTATAAAAAGGCTCAATTAAATGCATGTACAAAAGTAGCATTTGTAGAAAAGAAAATCGCATTTTTCATTCGTTGAATCAACCTCATCTTAGCATTTATTTACGAACCGAGGAGCTGATAATTTTAGTAACTTGGTCCAACATTATGAGGCGGATGGAACACTTAACATCAAGAAAAATTGGAAGTTTTACCCGTACAAAACACGTTCTCCTCACCCTATGTCTCTCGTTTTTAGCCATATGCGCTTTGGGTCAAAATACCATTCAAAACAAACAGGGCCTGTATTTCGAGTTGGCAGGTTCCGGTGGATTGGGTTCTGTTAATTACGAGCGTTTCTTTTTGTATGCAACACCTTGGACCCTTTCATGGAGCGCAGGATTGAGTTTTGCCCCCATCGATAAAAACAACGGCACAGGCATCGTATTTCCCGTCATGCTTCACTCCACCCTTGGCAAAAAAGCACTCAAACTCGAACTGGGAATCGGGCAAGGAATCACCCTTACGACCAAAGGCAGTTTATTCGCTTTGACCACTCTCGCCGTAGGCACACGCATCCAAGCCAGTGGTTCTCGATGGTTCTACCGCGTCACCTTTACCCCGCTCATCTCATACCTAGTTGACTTTCAAGTACAACCTTGGTGCGGCATTTCCATCGGCTATGCTTTTAAAAACAAAGCGATATGAAGAAATGCATAACCTCCATCCTAGTCGTTTTACTTTGCCTAGCGTGCAACAAAAAAAAGTTTTTCAAGGGACCTGATTTTTTCCAAGATGATTTTGAATCGTATGTTTCCTTGAATGAAATGTTTCCAGAGGAAGACTCATTATGGTCATTCACCCAACGGACACGGGCGCAAAACACCCTAAACTTGGATACAACACATGCCGCTTTTGGAAATTCATCCCTAAGGTTTTTTGCGCAAAAATCGGATGACCAAGGCGCTTCAAAAAGCAGCATTGCCAAACAAAACATGGCATTTTGGGAAAACGAAACCCTGCGCATGCAAGGTTGGTATTTTATCGAAGACACGAATGCGTTAAACTGGCTTTTTTTAATGGACATGGAGGAACAAACAGCGGTGGGTGCTGGACCTGGTATGCGGTTGGCGCTGGTAGATAATAAACTCAGGGTGGAATACAAATTCAATGAAAAGGACCTGATACAGCAAGTGGGACAAGAAATTGATTTCCCCAGGAATGAATGGGTAGAACTTACTTGGGAAGTAAAACTCTCCAGAAAAGACAAGGGGTCGGTTAAACTTTGGCAAAATGGTCAATTGCTCATAAACCGCGACCACATCCGAACCCTTCCGAAGGACTTGCTTTATTTTCAACAAGGAACAAAAGGAATGTACAGCAGTTGCGAAATAGGAATTACGGCAAATTCGAAAGACAGTGACTTAACCTTGTGGGTTGACCATATACGCTTTGAAAAAGTGAATTAAAAGTCGTAAAACCCAGAGAAAACACTAAATTTATGGCACCGAAAAGGGCGGGACCGTTTTCCTCTTTTTTCCAATCCAAAAAAAACATCAACTCCTTAAATCCAAGGCCATGAATGACATCATTTGTCCAAAATGCAAACAAGCTTTTAAAATCGACCAAGCAGGTTTTGCTGAAATCCTCAAACAAGTGCGCGATCAACAATTTGACGATGAGTTAAAAAATCGATTGCAAATTGCTGAAAACGAAAAACAAAATGCCGTAAAACTCGCTGAAGCCAACCTGCGAAATGCCCTGCTTCAAGACATCGCAACCAAAGACCAAGAAATCGCAGCAATGAAAGCAAAAAGTGAAAAAGAACTTTCGGATAAACTCAGCCAAAAAGAACTTGAAATTGTCGAAATGCGCTCCAAAATTCAGAATGCGGAGGTTGAAAAACAACTTGTATTGTCAGAAGCCACCAAACAACTTGAAAAAGAACGCGACCAATTGACCAACAAAGTCGCAACCATTGAACTGGAAAAACAAAACCTTGAAGGCGCATTGAGACAACAATTTACAACAGAACTTCAAAGCCGAGATGCCATTATTAAATACAAGGATGATGAAATTGCACGGGTCAAAGACATGAAAGCAAAGCTTTCTACGAAAATGGTTGGAGAAAGCTTGGAGCAACATTGCGAAATCGAATTCAATAAACTTCGAGCCACCGCATTTCCCAATGCTTATTTTGAAAAAGACAACAACATCGATGCAGGGAGCAAGGGAGACTTTATTTTCAGGGAAAACGACGCTGCAGGGAATGAAATCATTTCCATTATGTTTGAGATGAAAAATGAATCCGACACTACAGCCACCAAGAAAAAAAATGAAGATTTTTTCAAGGAATTGGACAAAGACCGCAACGAGAAAAAATGTGAATATGCGATATTGGTAACCTTGCTCGATGCCGACAACGAGTTGTATAACCAGGGAATTGTAGATGTTTCTTACAAATTTCCCAAAATGTATGTGGTAAGACCGCAGTTTTTCATTGCAATCATCACACTCCTTCGAAATGCAGCGTTGAGCTCACTAAAATACAAAGCTGAACTGGCTTTGGTACGAAGTCAAAACATTGACATCACAAATTTTGAAGATAAAATCAACAAGTTTAAGGATGGTTTTGCAAGAAATTACGACATCGCAAGCAGAAAATTCAAGGATGCCATTGATGGCATCGACAAAACCATTAAAGAATTGCAAAAAACCAAAGATGCCTTGTTGTCCTCTGAAAACAACCTCCGTCTCGCCAATGAAAAAACAGAGGATTTAACCATCAAGAAATTAACCCATGGCAATCCCACCATGAAAGCAAAATTTGACGACCTGAAGGATTAAGCACTTTTCATTCGGTATTATTGAATTATCTTCGCAGAAAAAAGATTGGGAAAGGACAAACTCAGGAAATTTGCCGCAATAAAAACCTTCGACAACGTACTCGAACCTGTACGTGGGGAATCCTTCCCCATCAAAGGCAATTGGCGAAAAGATTTTTTTAAAAACGACAACCCCATTGTCGTTGAATTGGGCTGTGGAAAAGGCGAATATTCCGTAGGAATGGGAAAAATGTTCCCAGATGTGAATTACATTGGGGTAGACATCAAAGGAAACAGAATTTTCATTGGCGCCAAACAAGCCATTGAAGAAAAAATCTACAACGTTGGTTTTTTGCGTACCCGAATTGATTTCATTGAGGCATATTTTGGTCCCGAAGAAGTAGATGAAATTTGGCTTACCTTCTCAGATCCACAACCCAACAAACCCAGAAAAAGACTCTCCTCTCCCCTCTTCATTCACCGCTATCGCAATTTTTTAAAGAAAGGAGGACGCGTACACGTAAAAACCGACAGCGATCTTTTGTTTGATTACACCTTGGAACAAATAGAATCCGAAGGCTATGAACCCTTGGACATCCGGACCGATTTATATGCAACACTCGCCACGGAATCCGATGCAGAAAAATCGCAAATCTTTAGCATTCAAACTTACTATGAGAAACTCTTTTCTTCGAAAGGGCACATCATAAAATACGCATGCTTTAAAATTCATTAAACCAAAGTCCGCGATGGAACCCCTAAACCTCAAAAACAGCACCTACATCGGGTCTATGGGCAGAAAAAGCTTATTCGACCTTGAAATCCCATCCAATTGGAACCGCGAAATGTTGATTTTTGTACACGGTTTCATGGGATTTAAAGATTGGGGGGCGTGGCATTTGGTTCAGGATTATTTTGTCTCCAAAGGATATGGTTTCGCCAAATTCAACCTTTCCCACAACGGGGGTACCACGGAAAACGGAATTGATTTCCCTGATGAGGAAGCCTTCGCAAGAAACACGTATTCAATAGAAATCCAAGATGTCGTACTTTTTCAAGCACACCTCACTTCCCTTGTCAATGAGCCTTATAAAACCACGTTGATTGGTCATTCACGCGGAGGAGGAGCCGTGCTTTTAAGTGCACAATACCGTATGCCCGACCGCTTGGTGATGTGGGCAAGCATCTCCGACATTGAAATGAGATTTCAAAAAAACGAGGCCTTAACCCAATGGGAAAAGGAAGGCGTAAGAACCGTGAGAAATGGAAGGACGATGCAGGATTTACCTCAGTTCTTCGAACTCTATCTTGATTATGAAAAAAACAAAACAACCTTAGACATCCAAAAAGTTTGTAAACAATTGACGATTCCGACCTGTGTTGTGCATGGTTCTGCAGACGATTCGGTTTCCATCGAGGAAGGAAAGAACCTTGCTTTGTGGTTGAACAAGCCTTTGCATACCATTGAAAAAGCAAACCATGTATTTGGCACCAAACACCCCTGGAATGCCTCGGTGCTTTCCAAAAGCATGACAAGGACTTGTGAAATCACACAATCTTTTATCGAGAAAAATAGATAATTTTTCTTGTTTTGGTCAAATCTACCTACATTTGCAGATAGGGTAAGTCTTTTACGACCAGCTCCCTCTTAACCCTCCAGGACGGGAACGTAGCAAAGGCAGGAGGTTGTAGCGGTGCGATAGAAGTAGCTTACCCTTCTTTTTTTAACCCTTTTCGAGCCATGAAAATCATTCTACCTTGCCTTTTTTTGCTTTGTATTTTTGGTTGTTCAAAACGCACAGCTTGTTCGAATGCGGTATCCGGCACCATGAAAAACAGAAGTGGATTGGATGGTTGCCAATGGGTCATTGAAGCCAACGACAAAGTATACGAGCCTATGAATTTGCATGATTTCAACAGCGAATTATTGGTGGACAACACGAAGGTTGTTTTTTCCTTCGAATCCTTTCCGGTTGCGTCCATTTGCATGATGGGGGAAACCATAAAATTGAACTGTTTAGAAAAGAAATAGTGCATAACGACCCTAAACAGCTTTTTTAAAAACATGCTCAACCACATCATTTCGTTTTCAATTAAAAACAAACTCATTATTGGGCTTTTTATCATTGGACTCATCGGCTATGGCAGTTATCAATTTACCAAACTCCCAATTGATGCTGTTCCAGACATTACGGACAATCAGGTTCAAGTGATTACCACCGCGCCCTCACTTGGCGCTCCAGACATTGAAAGACTGATTACTTTTCCCATTGAACAAGCCAACAGCAACATTCCCGGAATAAAGGAAATACGTAGTTTTTCACGTTTCGGGCTTTCACTTATCACAATTGTTTTCGAGGATGATGTTGACATTTATTGGGCCAGACAACAGGTAAGCGAACGATTAACACAGGCACAAAGCCAGATTCCTAAAAGCTTAGGCACCCCCGTTTTGGCACCGGTAACATCGGGTTTGGGCGAAATTTATCAATATGTTATACGGGCCAAAGGTGTATATAAATTAAAATACGATGCTACAGAATTAAGAACCATGCAAGATTGGGTGGTCAGAAGGCAATTGCTAGGGGTTAAAGGAGTGGCCGACGTTAGCAGCTTTGGAGGTAAGTTGAAACAGTTCGAAATTGCTGTAGATGCGAATAAACTTCAAGCCTTAAACATTACCATCAATGATATTTTTACTGCGGTAGAAAACAACAACGAAAATACGGGAGGGGCTTACATTGAGAGGAAATCAACGGTAATGTACATAAGAAGTGAAGGGCTTATCGGAAACATCGACGACATCAAAAACATCGTTGTCAAGAACACTTCTGAAGGGATTCCAATTCTAATTAATGATGTCGCAGAGGTAAAAATTGGCAATGCAATTAGGTATGGCGCTATGACCTACAATGATGAAGGTGAATGTGTAGGAGCCGTAGTTTTGATGTTAAAAGGTGAGAACAGTAATGAGGTGATTAAAAACGTAAAAGATAGAATTACACAAATTCAAAAAACCCTACCGAAAGGTATTGTCATTGAACCGTTTTTAGACCGAACAAAAATGGTAAACAGCGCCATTGGAACCGTTGAGAATAATTTAATGGAGGGTGCGCTCATCGTGATTTTTGTCTTGGTGTTATTCTTGGGGAATTTTAGGGCTGGATTGCTCGTTGCATCTGTAATCCCATTGGCCTTACTATTTGCCGTTATTATGATGAACCTATTCGGCGTGAGTGGGAACCTCATGAGTTTAGGAGCATTGGATTTCGGATTGATTGTAGATGGGGCGGTAATCATTGTTGAGGCAGTAATGCACAGTTTGGTTCATAGTAAAAAAACAAACGCAATTGGAGGAATCGGCCAAAATGAAATGGACACGACGGTTAAACGTTCAGCCAGCAGAATGATGAACAGTGCTGTGTTTGGACAGATCATTATCCTTGTCGTCTATTTACCCATTTTTGCACTGGAAGGTATTGAAGGGAAAATGTTTAAGCCCATGGCACAGACCGTCGCTTTTGCATTGTTAGGTGCGTTTTTACTTTCCTTGACTTACATTCCCATGATGAGCGCTTTATTTCTCTCTAAAAATTCAGCTTACAAAAAGAATTTGTCAGACCGAATGATGGAATTTTTCATTCGCATTCATCAAAACACCCTAGGCAAGGCATTGAAATACCCCAAAACCATTTTATCTATAGCAATGTCGTTCATGGCCATTTCATTTTTCGTGTTTTCTAGAATGGGTGGAGAATTTATTCCCGAATTACCTGAAGGAGATTTTGCAGTGGAAACAAGATTGTTAACAGGTTCAAATATACATACCACGGTTGATGCTTGCTTAAAATCTGCGCATATTCTGAAAAAATTTCCCGAGGTGAAAAAAGTAGTTGGCAAAATTGGAAGCGGTGAAATACCCACTGACCCAATGCCTATGGAAGCTGCTGACCTGATTGTCGTTTTAAAAGACAAGTCTGAATGGACCACAGCAAGTTCATACAATCAGTTATCCGAAAAAATGGCAAAAGCGCTGGAAGATGTCCCAGGGATTCAATATGGTTTTCAATATCCTGTTGCTATGCGATTTAATGAATTAATGACGGGATCAAAACAAGACGTTGTATGTAAAATTTTTGGTGAAAACCTAGATACCCTTGCCAAATATTCCAAACAATTGGGTACCGTAGCCCAGAAAATAAAAGGCGCCCAAGAAATTTATGTTGAAACTGTCAATGGTTTACCACAACTTATTATCAAATACAGACAAAGTGCGATTGCACAATACGGTTTGAATATTTCAGACATCAATCGAGTGGTTAACATCGCTTTTGCAGGTCAAAGCAGCGGACAAGTTTTTGAGGACGAAAAACGATTTGATTTAGTGGTACGTCTTGCTGGAGATAAGCGGCAAAAACTAGAAGACGTTCAAAACCTGCTGATCCCTACCCCATCAGGAATACAAGTTCCATTACACCAGGTTGCAGATGTTTCCTTAAAAGAAAGTGTCAATCAAATACAGCGGGAAGATGCAAAACGGAGAATTGTTGTAGGTTTTAATGTGAAAGACAGAGATGTGCAAAGCATTGTCAAAGATTTACAAACCAATGTCAATAAAGAAATCAAACTCCCCGCAGGTTATTATGTAACTTATGGGGGGGCTTTTGAGAATTTAGAGGTCGCAAAAAAACGTCTTTCCATTGCCGTACCCCTTTCACTGCTGCTGATTTTTTTATTTTTGTATTTCGCCTTTGGCTCCATCCAACAAGGATTGCTTATCTATTCGGCCATTCCCCTTTCTACCATCGGAGGCATCCTTTTCTTATCTTTAAGAGGCATGCCATTTAGCATCAGTGCTGGGATCGGTTTCATTGCTTTATTTGGCGTGGCGGTATTGAATGGGATTGTATTGATTGCTGAATTTAATCGTTTGAGAGATGAAGGCGAAACAGATTCAAAAAACATCGTTTTGCTGGGAACAAAACACCGTTTACGCCCGGTGCTAATGACCGCATTCGTAGCCTCGCTTGGTTTTTTACCCATGGCACTTAGCCAAGGGGCTGGCGCTGAAGTCCAACGCCCACTTGCTACCGTTGTCATCGGAGGATTGTTAACAGCCACTTTCTTGACTTTGATTGTTTTGCCTATCCTCTATGTACTTTTGGATAAACTGGGCAAGAAAAAAACGTCTAACAAGACAAGCATACCAACCCTTATGGTTATCCTAATTTTCACTTTTCACAATGTGAATGCGCAACCCGAAATCACGTTAAAAGCAGCTTTAGACAGCGCATTGCAAAACAATTTATCCATAAGAAACGCAAAATTAGAAGCTGAAATTCAAAAAAACATGATGGGAGCCACGCTCGACCTCCCTCAAACGAATGTATCCTTTGAATATGGACAAATCAATTCCTTTTACAACGATACCAAATTTGGGATTTCGCAATCCATAAATTTCCCAACCGTCTACAAAAGACAGAAATTGATTCAAAAAGAAACTTTTACCAACGCTTTACTCATAATGGGAAAAAAGGAGGCAGAACTTAAAAGAGAGGTCACCCTTGCATTTTACCAATTACGATACCTTCAGGAAAAACTACGGATTCTCTCCAAAATTGACAGTTTGTATTCTTCATTTTTGGATAAAATCAACCTTCGCTATGCCAAGGGTGAAACAAATGCCATAGAAAAAATTACGGCGGAAACACAGCTTGGTGAAATAACTTCGCAACAAAAGCTCTTAAAAGCGGACATCGAATCCCTTATTCTTCAATTCCAATGGTTACTTAATACCCAAAAAAAATACCTTCCTTACCCAAAAGAACCTAACCTGGTTTTCATTGAGATCTTGGACACCACTGCCTTAAGAAAACATCCGGAGATAAAAACACTTGAACAAGAAAACAAACTGTCGCTGGAAAACACCGCTTTGGAAAAATCTAAATTATTACCAACCCTCAACCTCGGCTATGGAAACCAAAGCATGTTAGGTGTAGGGGCAAACAACCAATTATATTCAAGCAGTACAAGATTTCACTCGCTCCAATTTGGGATTGGTGTACCCTTATTCTTTAAACCCCAACGATCAAGAATACAAGTAAGCAACGTGGCACAATTGATTTCACAAAACAATTATTTGTTGGGAATTGGAAAGATTCAATCTGAATGGGAAAGTAATCAAATGAAATATAAGGCGCAACGAACAAACGTTGCTTATTATGAAGAAATTGCCTTAAAAAATGCCGCATTAATTACGAAGATTGCGGACTTACAGTTTAGCAATGGCGATATTAATTTTTTAGAATGGACACAATTGATAAACCAAAACATTTCTATTCAAAGCAATTATGCAGATGCCATTTACAACCTAAATACAACGATTATCCAACTCAACTACTTAACCAATCCTTAAAAATGAAAGTCAAATTTGTACTTTTTTTATCTTTAGCACTCCTCTTAGCTTGTCAAAACAAAGCGCCAAAAAGTGTCAAAAAGGAAGTGATTTCGACTGGAAACTCAATTGAGCTGACAGATGCCCAACTTAACAATGCAGACATTAAACTTGGCAAAATCGAATGTAAAACGATCCCAACGAGAATCAAGGTGAATGGAAAGATTGAGGTCCCCCCTCAAAACATGATTTCTATCAGCGTTCCCCTAGGTGGGTATCTAAAAAACACAAAACTTCTTCCAGGTATGCAAATTCACAAGGGTGAGATTCTTGCCGTTATGGAAGACCAACAATACATTCAACTCCAAGAAGATTTTCTGATTGCGAAAGCACAATTATCTACCATAGAAGAGGAATACAAGCGACAAAAAGATTTGAATCAAAACAAAGCCGCCAGTGACAAAGTCTTTCAAAATGCACAATCTTCCTATCTATCTCAGAAAATCATCATTAGATCACTCTCTGAGAAGTTAAAAATGATTGGCATTAACCCAAATCGGCTCAATGAAAACACCCTGTCAAGTACCATTAAAATCGTTTCCCCAATCAATGGGTTTGTCTCCCAAGTTAAGGTGAACATCGGAAAATACGTTGCCCCCTCCGATGTAATGTTTGAACTCATTGATCCGACAGACATTCATTTATCGCTTACACTTTTTGAAAAAGATTTAAAAAACATATCCATTGGACAAAAGCTCTATGCTTACAACAATTTTGACCTTGAAAAAAAATACCTATGTCAAATTTTAGTCATTGGAAACGATGTTACGCCTGAACGAACCATTCAAATTCAATGTCATTTTAATTCATATGAAAAAAACTTAATTCCAGGAATGTATATGAATGCCGACATAGAAGTGGGATATAAAAATGCATACGCAATTCCTACAGATGCCATCGTTTTGTATGAAGGTGGTTACTATGTTTTCACACAGATTCATAAACATTTGTTCGAGATGAACAAGATAACCGTTCAAAACACACAAAACGACCTGACGCAAATTACATTTGTAGACCACCAAGATTTGAAGAACAAAACGTTCGTTACCCAAAACGCATATACTTTGTTAATGAAAATGAAAAACAAGGAATAAGCTTATATTTTTTAATCACGTCTTATGAGAACCCTTTTAAACACCCTTGTCCTGAGCATGCTTCTTTTTTCTTGCCAAAGTCAATCGGTCAAGAATGATACGCACAAAGAAGAGCCGAAAAAAGCATCTGAGGAAACCCCAAATTTCATAAACCCAACTGGAAATACCATCACCTCGCGTTTCAATTTACCCGAAGGATATGACTACACCCATCTACAGGAAGATTCTTGGGCGGCTTTTCTGCGGGATCTGCCGCTCAAACCCGATGGTTCAGTAGTGAAAAAATACAACGGAGAAACAAAACCAAATTTTCAAACCTATTTAGCCGTGGTTAACCTTCCCATCGGAAATAAAGATTTACACCAATGTGCCGATGCTGTGATGCGACTGAGGGCAGATTACCTTTTCAGCCAGTCAAGATTTAACGAGATTTCATTTCGTCAAGCAAGCGGAAAAACACTCAAGTATTCCACTTGGTTAGGAGGTAAAACACCTGATAAAAATAATCTTTGGACCTATTTAGAATCTGTTTTCAATACTGCCAATACCACCTCGCTCGATCAGCAATTAAAACTTAAACCCATAGAAACCCTTGAGATTGGGGACGTTTTCATCACTAAACCTATGAATGGGCAATTGTATGGCCATGCCATCATTGTTGTAAATAAATGCATTCACCCAGATGGAAAGGTTAAATTCATGCTTGCACAAAGTTATATGCCCGCCCAAGAGATTCAAATCTTAGACAACCCTTTACAGCCTGGATGTCCTTGGTATGATCTAGATTTTGGGCAAACGATTCAAACCCCTGATTGGAGTTTTACTTCCAATCAATTAAAATCATTTGAATGAAAACACTTTTAATTACCCTCGTATTGTTTTGTCTTTTGTTTACAACTTCCTGTAAAAAAGGAGGATGTATTGAACACGAAAAATGGGCCTGTGAATTAATCGACATCAACCCAAACTACTACTACCCTGTTTGTGATTGCGAAGGAAATACCTACCAAAATGAAGCGGTAATTCAATGCCTAGAAGGCAAAACAAAATATAAAAAAGGAAAATGTAAATAGCGTATTCGTCGCACTAGATTACGTACCTTTGCCTCGATGAAGATTTCAGCTTCTATTTACAGCGACGCACGTCAAAACCTTCAGCAAACCATCTTGGCATTGGACGAACATCAGGTAGATTTACTCCACGTTGATTGCAATGATGACCTAGCCGTATTTGACGACATCCTACAAATCAGAACCTGGTGCTCACTTCCCATTGACCTGCACATCATCACGCCTACACCTTCTAAATTCTATCAAAAACTTTTGGATGTCCCTGTAGAATATGTCACTTTTCAACTGGAGCCTTTGGCTGAACCTTTGATTTGGCCCGCAGGGTTATCGGCCGCAAAAGGCGTTGCCGTTACCACCCCCACCTCCATCGATGCATTTGATGCCCATACGGATTGTGATTTCATTCTGATCATGGCCACCATTCCCGGTCAATCTGGAGGCGTCTTCGATAAAGAAAATTTCAAGAAAATAAGAACCTTCAGAAAACGATACCCCCACAAATCCATCCACGTAGATGGCGGCGTAAACGGGGAAGTTTCCTTCATCCTCCGAAACATGGGGGTGAGTACTTCTGTTTCAGGCTCTTACCTCTTCAAAGGTCCCAGCATCGGTCACGCCTTGCTCAACCTCACATCGAGAAACATGGCCTCTGCATTCCAAATTTCGGATTTCATGATCCCATTGGAAGAATGTCCAGTCGTTATGGATGAAACCACCCACCTTAAAGAAATTCTTGAAACCATCGAAAATGGCAAATTAGGTTTCTGCCTCGTGGGTAACGAAGACCGTCAACTCAAAGGTTTGATTTCCAGTGCCGACATCCGCAAAGCCTTGCTCAAGAAAATTGACAACCCAAAAGACATCGCATTGACCGACATGATCAATACCCATCCCGTGACCATAGAAGGGAAACAAACGGTACTTGAAATGCTTAAAAAAATGAAGACCTTAACCTTCCCGATCATGTACCTACCAGTGGTAGATTCTACAGGGAAAATGGAAGGAATTATTAATTTTGTAAACCTGATAAAAGGGGAAATATGATCATTCAACTCAAGAAAAACACGCCGCAAGCCCAAATTCAATCCTTGGCAGAAAACATCAAAGCCTTTCACATTCACGAAAACGATGATTTCCTAATCACCAGTTCTTCCTTGAAAGAGGTCCCTGAAATCGCACAAACCTTCACCGATCATTCTTGGGTTTTCCCTAACGATATGCAGTTGGCCAGCCGTGCCTTCAAAAAGGAAACGCGAACCGTCCCTTTCGGAAAAGTAAACATTGGAGGAGATAGTAAAAACACCATCCTCATCGGAGGCCCTTGTTCGGTTGAATCCGAAGAACAAATCCGCAGTGCAGCACAATTGATCAAAGGTCTTGGCTTAACGGCCTTACGTGGAGGTTGCTACAAACCCAGAACCAGCCCCTATTCTTTCCAAGGCATGGGTCTGGAAGGACTCACATTGCTCGCTAAAATGCGCGATGAATTTGACTTAACCATCATTACGGAAGCGAGAGATTCATCCCATATACAAGAAATCATTGAACACACCGATGTGATTCAAATTGGCGCCAAGGCAATGTACGACCAAGGGATTTTGAGGGCATGCGCGAAAATCGACAAACCCATTTTGATCAAAAGAGGTTTTGGCACGACGCTTCAAGAATTTGTACAAGCAGCAGAATTCATTTTATCCGGCGGTAATTCAAAGGTCATCCTTTGCGAACGCGGAATCAGAACCTTTGAAACAGCAACGCGATTTACCCTGGATTTATGCGGTGTGGCGTGGCTGAAAGAACACACCAACTTACCCATCATTCTCGATCCTTCACATGCGATGGGCTATGCCTATGGTGTAAATGGATTGGCAAGGGCATGCGTTGCCATGGGAATAGATGGCTTATTGATTGAAGCCCATCCGAACCCTAAAATCGCCAAATCAGATGCTTCTCAACAATTGAATTATGCGGAATTCGAACAACTGCTAAAAGACATCCAACCCATTGCTACTGCTGTGGGGTATAACATCGTATAATGATACACTTAGAACAAAACATCAAAGGACTTTGTGCAAAAAATGGCATCCACTACGACGACTTCTTGAGCGATTTGGAAGTTGACGAAGTTCATGAACTTACCCTTTTCGATCTTCAAGCGATTTCCGAAGAATATGCCATAGATTTAATGGCGCTCATGTTCAAACCGCTCTTTAATGCCGAACACCTTAAAAAGAAAATCAAACAAATCAAATTGCTCATTCTCGATATTGATGGGGTGATGACCGATGGTGGAATGTATTGGACAGAAAGTGGCGACCAAATGAAAAAGTTCAATACCAAAGATGGTATGGGCATTATGGAGCTTACGAAAAACAATTTTCAAGTAGGCATTATTTCGTCCGGATTTACCAAGGTTATGGTTCAAAAACGCGCTGAGCTTTTGGGAATTCAACATTGCTATGTAGGTCGACAACCAAAAATGGACATCTTAAAAGAATGGTGTGAAACCTTAAAAATCGAATTAAATCAAGTGGCAATCATCGGTGACGACATCAACGACCTTCCCGTCATGCGTGCGGTTGGGGTTTCTGTATGTCCATCTGACGCCATCAACGAAGTGAAATCTACCTGTCAGATCATATTGACCAAGGCAGGAGGTATGGGTTGTGTTCGCGAATTCATAGATGCCTACCTACGCCCTTAACCATCGAAAATCATTATTTTATGAAACAAACAACGATCGGAATCATCCGCGAAGGAAAGGTTCCACCCGATTTCAGAACCCCACTTACCCCTAACCAGTGTGAAGTGTTGGAACAGATTTTCCCCAACGTCAAAATCAAGGTTCAAAGCAGTCCCATTCGGACGTATAAAGATGAAGAATACCAAAACCTAGGCATTGAAATCGTGACGGATTTGACAGCATGCGACCTTATTTTTGGTGTGAAAGAAGTGCAAATTGAGGACCTGATTCCGAACAAAACCTTCGTTTTCTTTTCCCATACACTTAAAAAACAGCCATACAACCGCGCATTGCTTCAAGCGATTTTACACAAGAACATTCGTTTGATCGACTACGAAGCCATTCGCGACAAACAACAAAAACGATTGGTAGGATTTGGAAGATATGCTGGAATCGTGGGGTGTTACAATGGGTTTTTGACCTATGGATTGAAAACAAAAACCTTTACATTAAAACCAGCGAATCAGTGCGAAGACCGCAAGGAGGTTGAACAAGAAATGAAAAAGGTGGTACTTCCAAACAATTTTCGCGCAGTAATCACAGGTTTTGGCAGGGTGGGTCATGGCGCAAAAGAAATCATTGATTTATTGCCCATCAAGGAAGTAAGCCCTGAAGAGTTTCTTGAAAACAAACACAATGAAGCGGTGTATTGTCAACTGGATTCAAATGAATACTACCAACATGTAAACGGACATTTTAACAAAGGAGAATTTTATGAAAATCCTTCGGAATACGTTTCAATTCTACCTAAATTTTTGGCGCACGCCGACATGTATATCCCCTGCCATTTTTGGAACAACCGTGCACCCAACCTTTTAAGCCAAAGCGCGCTCATCGAGAACAAACGTCTTAAGGTGGTCGCCGACATTTCGTGTGACATTGCGGGACCCATTGCGTGCACCATCCGTCCTTCAAAAATCAGCGATCCGATCTATGGATACCAAGCCCGCACCGGTGAAGAAGTAGATTGGCGCGATGAGGATGCCATTGCAGTGATGGCCGTGGACAATTTACCTTGTGAATTGCCGAAAGATGCATCGGAAGACTTTGGAAGCGAATTGGTGAAACATGTATTTCCTGTATTGCTAGGAGAGGACCCAGACCAAATCATTCACCATGCTACTGAGACTACCTTTGAGGGAATGCTTAACGAGCCATTTTTATACCTAACGGATTATTTAAAGGGCATTTAACCCACTCCTACCTACGTTACTTTCATTTTCCTTTGAGAAGACCCATGGCTCCTTTGCGATTCTGTTCTCTGATAAGGAGGATCCAAAACACGGCAGCGAGAATGAAAGCACCGGGTAAGATCAACATGCCCATGCGTAAATCGGCGAAATTATCTGAAACCCTTCCCACCAACTCCGGTGACCATAAATCGCCAAAAGCGTGAATGAGGAAGATGCAAATGGCCATGGCGCTGGCACGCATATTTGGAGGAACGCTTTCAACAATAACGGTATTGATGGGTCCGGTAGATTGAAAAAGAAAAATCATGGTAATCACAATGGTTACCATGCTGGTCAATTTATCGGTAGTTAAAAAAGACACAAAGGAAAAAGGCACCGCAATCAAAACAGAAATGGCCAAGAGTTTCGCATAACCCGAAGCAGACTTTTTACGCCACTTATCTGAAAAATGGCCGCCAATCAAGGTCCCAATAATTCCGCCAACCACCAACGTAGGTCCTAAAAACAAACTGGCATCTTGAATTTTCATGTGGTGCACCCTTGACAAAAAGGAAGGTCCCCAATAAGAAAAAGCGCCCATTGCAAAAGTGTAGAAAATATACCCCAAGCAAGCCAACATGTATTCCCTATTTTTAAACAAGGACATGATTTGACTCACCGTCACCTTCTTAACTTCCTTCATTACTTCCTCACTTTGACCGCGTTCCGGTTCCTTCATTAGCAGCAACAGAATCGCCAATACAAATCCTGGAAGTCCGGTGATAAAAAAGGCAGCACGCCACCCAAGACTTGCCGCAATGATGCCTCCCAATGCAAAGCCCAAGGCAGCGCCAATGGGAATGGCTAAATAGAAAAAATTAATGGCTTTGTTTCTGCGTTTGGACGAATAGGCATCCGAAATCACGGCAGGACCAATGGCGCCAAAACTCGCTTCCCCTAATCCTACCATAATGCGACAAAAGACCATAAATGAATACACCTGTGCTACGCCGGAAAGACAGGTGCCTAAGCTCCACCCAATCACCCCAATGGCCATGAGTTTTTTGCGCGACAAACGGTCTCCTAAATATCCAAAAATTGGAGAAGTGATGAAATAGCCGAGCATAAAAGCCGTCGCCAAACGTCCCATATCGCCGTCGTTTTTGATTTTCAAAGCTTCCTTAATGGGCTCTAAAATCGAAGACAATACAAAACGATCGATAAAATTAAACAGGTTGACAATGGAAAGTAAAATCAAAACGCGTCTTGCACCCGGCATCGTGGTGTCTTTACCGGTCGTTGTTGAAAGGTTGTCCGTATTCATTGCATCGCTAAACTTCATAACATAATAGGCTTGGTTGAGACAAAGTTAATTTTTAAAATAGGAATCGGTTTTACTATTACCACAAAATTACCTAGTTTATAAATTTGTTAAGAACATACGATATTCAGTTTTTAATTTAATTTAGCATCCTTAATTGATGGGAATGAGAGCTATTATTGAAGCAGCATGGGAAAACAGGGAACGCCTTCGGGATCCTGAAACCATTAACGCATTGGAAACCATTATCTCCGACCTAGATCGGGGAATACGCAGGGTTGCTGAACCAGACAGTGAAGGCAATTGGATTGTCAACGAGTGGATCAAAAAAGCCGTCGTTTTGTATTTCCCCATTAAGCAAATGAAAATCATTGAAATAGGTCCTTATGTATTTCATGACAAGATGCCTTTAAAAACGAATTACAAAGATTTAAACATTCGCGTAGTCCCCGGTGCAAGTGCACGCTACGGTTCGTTCATCGCCGAAGGCGTAATCCTTATGCCCTCTTACGTGAACATCGGTGCGTATGTAGATGAAGGCTCCATGGTGGATACCTGGGCGACGGTAGGAAGTTGCGCGCAAATCGGAAAAAATGTTCACCTCAGTGGAGGTGTTGGCATCGGTGGTGTATTAGAGCCGCTTCAGGCTTCTCCCGTTATCATTGAGGACAACGCATTCATTGGTTCACGTTGCATTGTCGTCGAAGGCGTGCGAGTGGGTAAAGGTGCTGTACTTGGAGCCAATGTAGTTTTGACAAAATCCACGAAAATCATTGATGTCACCAAAGAAGAACCCGTTGAATTCCGCGGATTTGTACCTGATCGCAGCGTGGTCATTCCAGGAAGTTATGCAAAAAAATTCCCTGCAGGTGAATACCAAGTCCCTTGTGCTTTGATCATTGGACAGAGATCAGCTTCTACCGATTTAAAGACCTCACTTAACGAAGTGCTCCGCGAATATAAGTTGGCAATATAAATTTCCTTACCTTTGCCATTTGGCACGCATGGCATTGACTTCTTTAACTGCGCTGTCTCCTGTAGACGGACGATACCACTTTAAAACACGCGCACTTCAACCCTATTTTTCTGAATTTGGGCTGATAAAATACCGGGTGCGTATTGAAATCGAATACTTCATTCAACTCATTCAAGCTGAACTTTTTCCTGCAGGAAGTTTTTCAGACCAAGACATAGAACTCATGCGGTCGTGGTATCAGAATTTTTCTGAATCCGATGCCCAATGGATTAAAGACAAAGAGAAAATCACCAACCACGATGTGAAAGCCGTTGAGTATTTCCTAAAAGATAAATTCACCACCCAAGGTTGGGGAAGCGCATCAGAATTCATTCACTTCGGATTGACCTCACAAGACATCAACAATACAGCCATCCCATTGTCTTTAAAAGAAGGGATTCAAAACCATATTTTCACCAGTTACGAGGCCGTCATTCAGCAACTTCGTCAATTTGCCCACACGTGGAAAGACATTCCAATGCTGGCTAGAACCCACGGTCAACCCGCCTCCCCTACCCGATTGGGAAAGGAAATTCAGGTATTTGCGGAACGATTAGAAATTCAACTCAACCAAGCAAAATCCATCCCTTACTCCGCTAAATTCGGGGGTGCTACAGGGAACTTTAATGCCCACCACGTTGCCTATCCAGACCGCGATTGGGTAGCCTTTGGAAATCATTTTCTCTGTGAATTGGGCCTACACCGCAGTCAAACCACTACGCAAATTGATCATTATGACAACCTTGCTGCGTTGTTTGATGCCTTGAAACGCATGAATACCATTCTGATGGATTTAAACCGCGACCTTTGGAGCTACATCAGCATGGATTATTTCAAGCAAAAATTAAAAGAAGGTGAGATAGGATCCAGTGCCATGCCCCACAAAGTAAATCCCATTGATTTTGAAAATGCTGAAGGAAACCTCGGCATTGCAAATGCGCTGTTCGAACATTTCTCAGCAAAACTGCCCATTTCAAGACTCCAAAGGGATTTAACCGATTCGACCGTATTGCGCAACATCGGAGTGCCTTTGGCACACACGTTAATTGCCTTAGAATCTACCCAAAAAGGCCTAGGAAAATTGCTCTTGAATGAAGTAAAAATTCAAAATGACCTAGAAAACAATTGGATGGTCGTTGCCGAAGCCATTCAAACCATTCTTCGTCGCGAGCAGTTTGACCAACCTTATGAAGCGTTGAAAGCGCTCACCCGCACCCACCAGGCGATTACCCAATCTACAATCCATGCGTTCATTGACAACCTAGAGGCATCAGATTCAATCAAAACCGAACTTAAAAACATCACACCATGGAATTATGTAGGCGTACAACTTGTAAAATAGTCGCATTTGTTATTCTCCTCGTTCAATTTTCATACGCACAAGAACTTCCCGTAAACTGGGGACCGTTGGAGTCTAAGCCAGGGAATTTATTGGAAATCATGCCCATACGTTCTGCGGATTTTTATACGTTGCGTTACACTGGCGGTTTGTTTGGTTCCTACCGCTCCACCTTGCACAACCAACTTACCTTTGTCACCCAACAAAAAATTAAACCCGTTACCGAAACAGGTTATGGAAATGTAGATGGAGGTATTTATTTCGCAAATAAGTTTCATGTATTTCTTAGCGATCGTGGCAACGGAACCATGACGCTTTATTCTCAAACGCTTGACGATGCGTTGGCCGTTTCAGCCCCTTCAGAACTTCGTGCAAGTTATTCCGATGCAAGAATGGGCGCACGTCCCAACTTCAACATCATGTGTTCTCAAAACCGAAGGTTTTTGGTGGTTTATTATGACATTCCTGGAAAAAAAGAAAACCGAGATGTGTATGGATACACCGTATTTGATTCTACATTTACGCAGGTTCAATCAGGAGAATATGCTTTGCCATTTGATGGAAATTTAACCACCATCAACCAACACCACATCACAAATGAAGGAGATTATTTATTGGTGGTAACGGAACACAAAGACAGAAACGACCGCTTTTTTGGGAAGGATTACGAAAATTTCAAAGCCCTTCACATTTTTAAAATCAAAGAAAATACGCTTAAGGAATTCAATGTCAACTTGGAGGACAAAAGAATCGATGACATCATGGTAACTTCCAATGACCAACAGCAGGTTTCAATGACCGGATTGTTTGGAAAAGGAGGAAGGTCAGGTGTTGAAGGGATTTTCACCATCATGGTAGACCTCGCCAAAGACACCATTACCAATTATAAATACGTGAATTTCGGTCCAGATGTTCTTCGTGAATCCCGCACCGACAAGCAGATGAGTAAAATGGAATTGCGTTGGAAGAAAAAAGGAGAAGCGCCGCAAATTTATTCTTACAAACTTCGACAAATCAATGCCTTGGCCGATGGTTCACAAATTGGATACATAGAACAATATTATGTACGTCGGGTCACCAACTACGATACCCGAACCGGCGTAACGACCACCAATTACTACTATTACTACATGGACATCGTCGCCTTCAAAATCTTGAAAGACGGAAGTTTTGCTTGGGCAAATAGAATTCCAAAAAGTCAAATCTCACTCAACGACAATGGTCCTTACAGTTCGTTTATTGCGTTCAACAACGACCAAAAGGCCTACCTGATTTTTAACGACAGCAAGAAGAACTATGACGATGCAAATTATTTCAACCAAGCGCAAAAGAATGTTTACGGTTTCAACCTAAACCCTCGTAAAAATGTGGTTGCCATCAATTCGATAGACCTAAATACGGGCGCCATGGAACGCAAAGGGTTTTTCACGCGAAAAGAACTTTCTGCGATTGTAGTACCCAAAATGATGAAAGTGGATTGGATCAACAAAGAGGTTTTATTATATGCAATTAACCGTAACCGTGAAAAATTTGGGATCATTAGCTTTAAATAAAAACCTATTCATTTGTATCACTTTGGGGATGCTTTGGGGGTGTAAAACCGACATGGATAAAAATCCCACGGTTACTGAACGGATAGACGTCTCTGTCACAGATGACCATTCGTATTCGAACCTAAAAAAAATTCGAACCAAACACCTTGTTTTGGATTTGGATGTGAATTTCAAAAACAAAACCATCTACGGGGTCGCCCGACACCAAATGGAGAACCTGGGCAGCACAACCGCGGTTTTTGACATCAAAGGATTGGTGATTCAAAAAGTTACGGTGGGAAAAAAAGGGCATGAAAAGGAAACGGATTTTGTCATTGGAAAAATGGACAAAGATTCAGTCTTAGGTCAACCCCTCATCACAAACATTCCTGAAGCCACAGAATACATTAACATTTACTACCAAACCACGCCACAATCCGATGCGCTTGCGTGGGTAGATTCTGCATACACCTCCTCCAAGAAACACCCCTTCCTCTACACCCAAGGAGAAGCCATTTTGACAAGAACCTGGATTCCCTTGCAGGATTCTCCTTCCAACCGATTTACCTACGAAGCCAATGTCAAGGTAAACCCCGGACTTCTTGCCTTGATGAGTGCGGAAAATCCAACCAAAAAAAATCCGAATGGCGAGTATCATTTTGTAATGAACCAACCCATTTCTTCGTATTTGATCGCCCTTACTGTGGGTGACATCGCCTATCATCCTTACAACAGTCGTTGTGGCATCTACGCCGAAAAAGAAGTGTTGAACAAAGCTGCTGAAGAATTTAAAGATTTACCGAAAATGGTCTTGGCTGCAGAAAAATTATACGGTCCTTACCAATGGGAGAAATACGACGTGATGATTCAACATTATTCCTTCCCCTTTGGTGGCATGGAAAACCCCAGACTCACCTTTGCCAGCCCTACTTTAATTGCAGGGGACAAATCCTTGGTTTCCGTCATTGCCCATGAACTGGCGCATTCTTGGTCGGGGAACCTTGTTACCAACAGTACTTGGAATGACTTCTGGCTGAACGAAGGGTTTACCGTCTATTTTGAGGAACGCATCATGGAATCACTCTATGGGAAAGAAACTTCCGATATGCTAGCCGAAATTGAGTTTTTTGAGTTGGAAAAAGAATTAAAAGACATCGCTACCGGTACAAACCCTGAAGATTCGAGGTTGTTCCTCCAACTTAAAGACCGCGATCCCGACGATGGAATGACCAATGTCGCCTATGTAAAGGGAGCCTTTTTCCTAAAAACGTTGGAACGAAAAGTGGGACGCAAGAAATTTGACGCTTTTTTAAAGAAATATTTTTCAGCGTTTCAATTTAAAACGGTGAACACCCAAAAATTCGAGCAATTTTTAAAAAGTGAATTACTCGATCCCAATAAGATTGAATTTAATACAGACGAATGGATTTACCTCGAAGGGCTTCCTAAAAACTGCGTAAAAATCAAAACCAACAAGCTCGTAGACATGCAAGCTTTGGCAGTAAATGTTGGCGAAAATCCAATGTTACTCGCACCACAAAAAATGTACAAGTGGGTTAAAATCAAAGGGAAAAAGAAGAAGAAAAAAGTGGCCTATTTTGTTCAAATCAAGCGACAAGACCATACTGTGCAAGAATGGCAGCATTTCATTCGTTCGTTGGACGCTGACATTTCCATTGAAGACATGCACGTCATTGATCAATTTTTACATTTCAAGAATGGTGGGAATTGCGAATTGATGTTCGAATGGTATGTACTGAGCATCCAACGAAACGACAAATCCATACGACCTGCGTTGGAAAAATTCTTAATGTCGGTGGGACGAAGAAAATACATCCTTCCGTTGTACAAGGAGCTTTTCAAAAGGGAGTCTGATAAAATTTGGGCTGAAGGGGTTTTCAACAAAGCGAAATTCGGTTACCATTTCGTTTCAAGAAAGTCAATTGAATCGGCGTTGAATGCGAAATAAGTAGGCTTAATTTGCCACTTCGCTCATGTAGCGAATGCGCACCAATCGCAACTCTTCTTCGGTATAGGTTCCTTCAAATTCTTTGTAAGCCTCAACGATTCCATCGGTTTCTGCCTCGTTAAAGTAATCGAAAATCTCTTCCTGATCCGTCTTGTCCAAGAGGTCATCGATGTAATAATTAAGGTTCACACGGGTTCCAGAGGCTACAATGGTTTCGATTTCTTCGAGCAATGCTTCAAAGGTTTTTCCTTGAGAAGCGGCGATGTCTTCCAAAGGCAACTTTCGATCGATGTTTTGAATCAACTGCACCTTGAGACCTGATTTATTCACGAGCGATTTCATGAAATAGTCTTGCGGACGGTCGATGTCATTCTCTTCAACATATTGCGCAATCAATTCCACAAAGGGTTCACCAAAGCGTTGGGCTTTCCCAACCCCTACCCCTTGCACATGGGTAAGTTCTTCAATGGTGATTGGGTATTGCAAACACATGTCCTTCAAAGATGGCTCTTGAAAAACAACAAAAGGAGGCACCTCCATTTGTTTTGAAACAGACTTTCTAAGGTCGACCAACAATGTATACAACTCCTCATCAAACGCAGCACTTTTGGCCGATTGAAGGGTCATTGAATCGTCATCATCGGTATTGGAAAAATCATGCTCTTTCAACAACATATATGAGGTTGGATTTTTGAGGAAATCCCTTCCTGCATCGGTGAATTTTAAGACACCAAAAGATTCAACATCTTTGTATAACAATCCCCCTAAGGCCACTTGTCGAATAACGGCATTCCAGAAATGTTCATCTCGGTCGCTTCCTTGGCCAAAACCTGGCAATAATTCGTGTTTAAACGCTTTGATTTCTGAGGTAGCCACACCCGATAAAAATGCGCAATAATGCTTCGCTTTCACCTGTTCGTCCAGTTCCATAACGGCTTGTAAAAGCTTGACAACGGCTTCTTTTCCTTCGCGTTTTTCTCGTGGGTTTTTACAGTTGTCGCACTTCTCGTGGCAATTTTTCGCGTCGAATTCTTCTCCGAAATAATGCAAAATATATTTACGTCGGCACAGTGAAGTTTCAGCATAGGAAACAATTTCACTAAGCAATTGCCGACCAATTTCTTGTTCTGTTAAGGGTTTTCCACTTAGAAATTTCTCTAATTTCTCGACATCTTTGTAGGAATAAAAGGCCAAACATACCCCGATACCACCATCACGTCCGGCCCTTCCGGTTTCTTGGTAATAGGATTCCAAAGATTTAGGAATGTCGTGGTGAATTACATAGCGAACATCCGGCTTGTCGATTCCCATTCCAAAGGCTATGGTCGCTACAATGATTTTGGATTCTTCCATCAAAAACATGTCTTGATGTCTTGCCCTTGTGTCTGCATCTAAACCTGCATGGTAAGGCAAAGCGGGTATGCCATTCACCTGAAGTAATTCTGCTATTTCCTCGACTTTTTTACGGCTAAGACAATAGATGATTCCACATTCATCGCTGTGTGATTTCACATAACGAATGATTTGCTTTTCAACATCCTTTTTGGGACGTATTTCATAAAACAAGTTGTCACGGTTGAAGGAGGCTTTGAAAACCTTGGCATCCAACATGTTTAGGTTCTTTTGGATGTCGTGTTGAACCTTTGGGGTAGCCGTGGCGGTTAAGGCAATGACAGGTACGTTGGAAATCTTTTCAAAAATTTCTCTAAGGCGTCGATATTCAGGGCGGAAATCATGTCCCCATTCAGAAATACAGTGGGCTTCATCGATGGCGAAAAAAGAAACATTTACGCTGGAAAGGAAATCGATGTTTTCTTGTTTGGTGAGAGATTCTGGTGCAACATAAAGCATCTTTGTCACCCCAGAAACGATGTCTTTCTTCACATTGGCAATTTCGTTCTTGGTGAGCGAGGAATTCATAAAGTGGGCGACTTTTCCGTTGTCGCTGACAAAGCGCATGGCATCGACTTGGTTTTTCATAAGTGCGATGAGGGGAGAAACAATGATTGCGGTACCTTCCAATAAGAGCGCTGGAAGCTGGTAACACATGGACTTTCCTCCGCCGGTAGGCATGATGACGAACGTGTTTTTTCCTTCTAGAATGTTTGAGATAATTTCCTTTTGTTCACCTTTGAATTTAGAGAATCCAAAAAAGTGTTGCAAGGCACCATGTAAATCCATTTCCTGTTCTGTGTATGTAAAAGAATTTTTCAAAGAAAAATTGATCTGGTTGAGGTTAAACGGATGTAAAAAAACACCCTAACTGTATTCAAATTTACAAACTAACAAAGGATAAACCTATATGTTTTCGCCTTTAATCAATCTTTTAGAAAAATAAATCTACCCATTGAAAGCCACCACTTGGGTAATCTCGGGCATGTGTTGTTTCAGTAGCGTTTCAATGCCACCTTTCAAGGTCGCTGTGGAGGATGGACACCCAGAGCAAGCTCCTTTTAGGACCACCGTTACCGTTCCTTCCTTGAATCCAACATAATCGATAGCGCCACCATCATTTTCAACGGCAGGGCGTACATATTGATCTAGCAAGGCAATGATTGGCTCATCCAGTTCGCTGGGCTCCGCAACCGTTTTGGTTTCAGTAGAGACCTTTTTTTCAACCGGAATAGGCATTTGGATCAGTACTTCCTTTCCTTCACCCAGAAACTCACGTACGAACTCACGCAATTCCATGGTGATAAAATCCCACGGCACATTGTCGGTTTTGGTGATGGTCACGAAATTTGCGGTAATGAAAATACTTTTTACAAAAGGAAAATTAAACAAAGCTTCAGCCAACGGAGAATAGCCTTTTGCCTCAGATTTTTGGGTAAATTCAACGGAATCGCCACTGCCCAAAAGGTATTTATTGGCAACAAATTTCATGGTCGCCGGATTGGGGGTCATTTCTGTGTAAACCGTAACAGGTACATTCATTATTCAGTTTTTAGGTTATAAAATTACTTGTTTTTATTCGCCACCTAACGACAATTGAAAAAAGGTTTCAGAACTTTTCACCGAACTCCGTTCAAAGGTAGGATTTCCGAAGCCATCCAACATGGGGTACTTCACTGCTTTGGACTTATCGAGGTGCAAGCACGCAGCATGCCCGATGTTGTTTTGAAATACATTCCGAACCCCTTCAGCATCCATACCACATTGAAATTTAAGCACTTGCCCTAGCCCTACCATATATTCAGTCCCTAAATACAAAATACCATGACTTGTTTGACCATAAGAAAGATTGGAAAGGTCCTTAAAATAGGATATTTTGCCCTTCACAAGCGCTTGTTGTGCACCCACACCTGAAGTCTCACCTGTCCAAATACGCACGCCAAATGTTAGCGCATAAAAAAGTTCGCGGTGACGAAAAACTAGGTTTGCTGTTCGGAAACGATCCTTTCCCTGACCCGCAAAAAAATCATTTTCGAAATACAAACGATTCCGATGGGCTTCAAAGACAAAAGCACCTGACGACTGAGAGGTTCGTGCGTTATCGGCGTAGAACAAATATGAATACCCAAATTGATGTGTATACTTCGAATAATTTACAGCATTGCCCCATTCAAAATCGCTTATACTTGCGGCCTTTCCTCCCCCATAAAAAAGACCGGCATACGACCTATTCTCCCAAAAACACTTCCTTCCTCCCAGAGATTTTAGGTAAAAGGAAATGTCATTTCCCGCCGTACATTGAATGTGATTAAAGGTGAGATAACCATGAATCCCCAGCCCCACTCCTTGGATGTGACTGCCTATGTTTATCGATGCTTTTAAAGCGATGCCTCCCGTTTGGGCGTAACCCACTGTGGACACAAATAAAAGGATTGACATCACCCATTTCATGGACGGGCTCATTGTTACTTCCCTTTCAGCGCCATGGCCTTTAGGGTATTCATCATCAAAGAGGCTATGGTCATAGGCCCGACGCCACCTGGCACAGGGGTAATCATGCTGCATTTTGGCGCTACATTTTCAAAATCTACATCTCCCGAAAGGCGCCATCCTTTGGGTTTGGTATCATCCTCGATGCGCGTTGTACCCACATCTATGACCACCGCTCCCTCGCGAACCATGTCTGCCGTGACAAAACCAGGTTGCCCTATGGCGGCTATCAAAATGTCCGCATTGAGACAGACCTCTTTTAAATTTTCGGTACGAGAATGCGCCAAGGTAACGGTACAATTTCCAGGGTTGGCATTTTGACTTAACAAGATGCTCAATGGCATTCCTACAATGTTGCTTCGACCAATGATTACACAATTTTTCCCTTCGGTTTCAATGTGCTTTCGTTTGATTAACTCCATAATTCCCGCAGGGGTTGCGGGCAAAAAACCGGGTAAATTGACCACCATATTCCCCAGATTCCTAGGGTGAAAACCATCCACATCCTTCAAGGGATCAATGGCTTGGGTGATTTTTAGGTCATCGATTTGGGCAGGCAATGGCAACTGAACGATAAATCCATCGATGCTTTTATCTTCATTCAATGCCTGTACTTTTCCCAATAATATTTCTTCGGAGACCGAATCATCGTATCGAATAAGGGTGCTTTCAAATCCTATCTCTTCACATGCTTTTACTTTCGCACCTACGTAGGTCATAGAGGCGCCATCATTGCCGACAAGAATGGCAGCGAGGTGAGGGATTTTCAATCCAGCTTTTTTTCGCTCAGCAACGGCTTGTCTGAGTTCCTCCTTTATTTCTTTGGCAATTGCGTTTCCGTTGATTATTTCCATACTGCAAATTTACGACAAAAAGGATTTCAGGCATTCATTCCTAATAATCACAGGTTATGTATCTTTGTCAAAATGAAAACCATGCGGAAATTATTACTGATTCTTTTGTTTTTACCTTTTCTAAGCATTGCCCAAGTTGAATTCAACGGTTCAGAGGTTGGACTTGAGATTTTTGCAGGCGCCTCAAATTTAGGGGGTTCCATAGGTGGCGATCTCAAATACGCAGCGGTGTTAAATGAAAACTGGGCCGTGGGCCCCTCCTTTCGATACCAAAGAACTTGGTCGAATTTTATGGGACAACAAAACAAATTTGCCATTTACGGAGGAGGTGTTTTCGCCCATTACCGAATTAAGAACACCCTGTTTTTAGGACTTGAATATGAATTGTTACGCAGTCCTTATAATTTCGTCAACTTCAATTATTCGACGAAGAACTTGGCTTCTACACTCTTTATTGGTGGAGGCTTTTCGAGGGATTTCAAACAAAAAATCAGGATAAACGGAGGCATATTCTACGATGTTATCAATGCGTCCAACAGCCCTTTCCGTTCGAGTTACGGTTTTAAAATCAAAGACCAAAACGGAGCCATTGTTAAAATCCTTCCCATCATCTACCGAATCACCTTCTTTTTCCCGTTTGGAAATACAAAATAATGAAAATAGGCATCGTATTATACCCCACTTTTGGTGGGAGTGGTGTTGTAGCCACAGAATTGGGTAAAGCGCTGGCGAGAAAAGGACACCACGTGCATTTCATCACCTATTCTCAACCCGTGCGACTCGGGCGATTTCAAGAAAACATTTTCTACCACGAAGTAGCGGTTTCTGACTACCCTTTGTTTGAATTTCAACCCTATGAAACCACCTTGGCTTCAAAGATGGTAGACGTGGTAAAACACGAGAAATTAGACATCCTCCACGTGCATTATGCCATCCCCCATGCCTCTTCGGCGTACATGGCAAAACAAATTTTGGCGACAGAAGGTATTCACATTCCCTTCATAACTACCTTGCACGGAACGGACATTACCTTGGTGGGAAGAGATCCTTCGTTTATTCCGGTGGTTACTTTTTGCATCAACCAATCGGACGCAGTGACCACGGTTTCTGAAAGCTTAAAGCGGGATACACTGGAACATTTCAAAATTACCCGAAGCATCGATGTAATCCCCAATTTCATTGTTTCGGATGATGTTCTTCCTACACCCAACCAAGAAACCAGACGTCATTATGCGCCTGATTCCGAAGCCATATTATGCCACGTATCCAACTTTAGAAAAGTAAAAAGGGTTGAAGATGTCATCCGTATTTTCGAAAAAGTGAACGCCCAATCCCCTTCACGCCTCCTTATGGTGGGGGATGGACCTGAACGTTATGGCTGCGAGCAACTATCAAGGGATTTAAAACTTTGTGACCGCATCTTTTTCTTAGGAAAACTGAGAGACACGAGACAAGTATTAGAATTGTCCGATGTTTTTCTACTGCCTTCTGAAAATGAAAGCTTCGGGCTTGCAGCATTGGAAGCCATGGCAGTTGGGGTTCCCGTTATTTCATCAAATACAGGCGGAATTCCCGAAGTGAATACCCATGGTTTCTCAGGATTTCTTTCCAATGTTGGCGACGTCGATGACATGGCTTCAAATGCCTTACAACTTCTTGATCCCACGACAAAACACGACTTTAAACTTCACGCATTGGAGCGTGCAAAGGATTTTGCTTTGGACAAAATTGTCCCCATGTATGAAGCCATTTATGATAAACTGGTAAATTTAAAAGCATGAAAATTGGTGTATTGCTTTCGGGTTGCGGCGTCTATGACGGAGTGGAAATACAAGAGGCGGTACTGACCCTTCTGGCCATTGAGCAACGGGGTTGGGAATCTGTGTGCATTGGCGTAGATCAACCACAATACCATGTCATAAACCATCTTACGGGCGAACCGATTCCCAATGAGCAAAGGAACATGCTGGTTGAAGCTTCACGCATCTCGCGAGGTAAAATCCAGAACATTTCGCAGGTTTTCCCAGCGGACATCGACGCATTGGTAATCCCAGGAGGCTTTGGAAGTGCCAAGAATTTTACAACGTGGGCTTTCGAGGGTGCGGAAGGAACCATTTTGCCTGAAGTAAAACTGCTGCTTGTCAACATGACCAATGTCGGCAAACCCATCGTGGCACTTTGCGTGAGTCCTGTGGTTGTGGCAAAAGCATTTGAAGACGCCCATCATCATCCTACCTTAAGCATCGGTTCATCCGATTTCCCTTCGCCGTATAACATCCTTGAATTTTCAGAAGGATTGCAAAAAATTGGGGCAAAAGTTGTAGAAAAAAACATCCAAGAAATTCTTGTAGACTCGGAGAACAAAATCATTTGCGCCCCATGCTACATGATGGACGGCGGTCTTTTGGATGTCCATTCGAACATTCAGCAGGCAATGGATGCCTTAAAAACCTTGCTTTGAGTTTTGAACCCAAGGCATACGACCAGTGGTTTCGCGACCGTAAGTTTTACCTAGACGGGTTAACGGCAAATACCCTATTTCCCAAAATCCGTCAAGGCGACCGCACCGCCATTTCTTCGGCCATCACCTTGTTAGAAAGTAAAAATCCGAAACACAGAAGCGAAGCAGACCAATTGATTTCGATGTGTCTTCCATACGCAGGAAATTCTTGGCGATTGGGAATCACTGGCGTACCGGGAGTTGGAAAAAGTACCTTTATCGAATCGTTCGGGAAATTCTTCATCGACGAAGGACATAAAATCGCAATCATGGCGATCGATCCGAGCTCCTCCTTAAGTGGTGGAAGTATTTTGGGCGACAAAACAAGAATGTCCGTTCTTTCCAACCACCCCAACGTGTACATACGACCTACGGCAACAGGCAACAACCTTGGTGGGGTGGCGCAACATACCCGAGAAACTGTAATCGTTTGCGAGGCAGCAGGATTTGACCGTATTTTTATAGAAACCGTGGGGGTTGGACAAAGCGAAACGGTGGTTCATTCCATGGTGGATTTCTTCCTGTTGCTAATGCTTGCTGGGGCAGGCGACGAATTGCAAGGCATCAAACGTGGCATCATGGAAATGGCAGATGGGATATTAATTACCAAAGCCGATGGTAACAACCTCAACCCAGCCAAAATCGCCCAAAGGGATTTCCAAAATGCTTTGCATTTATTTAGGCCCAACGAAAATGGCTGGAGCCCGAAAGTGGCATGTATTTCCAGTTTGGAAAACACGAACCTAGACCTTCCGATGCGTTGGCTAGCGGAATTTTTCGAAAGCGCTGGGCAGAATGGAAGCATGGAAAAAAGAAGAAGCGCTCAAAATGTACAATATTTCGAGGACGCACTTTCGATGAGAATCCATTCCCACATTGCCAATGACCCAAAGACAAAAGAAAGGTACGAAACACTGAAGGAAGCGATTTTAGAGGCTAAAAAATCTCCTTTTCAAGGTGCAGCGGAAATGTTTACGTATTTAATCAATCAAGATGGAATTTAAAATAGCGGGGGATTACATTGAGTTAATTGCCTTATTGAAAGCTACAGGCATCGCAGAAACCGGTGGGCACGCAAAACACATTGTGGAAGCAGGAGAAATCATTCGAAATGGGGAAGTAGAATTCCGAAAACGTGCTAAACTGATACCTGGGGATACCATTGAAATTGGAGACGAGACCATTCAATTGGTTTAAGCTTAAGTAGCTACCTATTGTTTCTCCAATCATTCCATTCTGAAAAGAACTTCAAATGTTTTTCCTATAGCTAAGTTTCCAATAAGTAGGGATGTCATGCGTTTGATTCGGCGCAAAACGGTTGGTATATCCATCAACCCAGAAAAACACACGAATGGAATTGGAAAACATCAAAAACAGCATCCTCGAAATACGAGGGAAGAAAGTCATCCTTGACTATGAATTAGCGAAACTTTATGAAGTAGAAACACGCGCACTGAAACAGGCAGTTCGGCGAAACATCGAGCGATTTCCAATAGACTTTATGTTTGAATTAACGGAAGAAGAAATGAAAAACTTGACATCACAATTTGTGACGTCAAGTTGGGGTGGAACTAGACATCAATCCTTTGCCTTTACTGAGCAGGGCGTTGCCATGCTATCAAGCGTTTTGAAAAGTAAAAAAGCAATTCAAATCAACATCTCCATCATGCGGGCGTTTGTAATGATGCGTCAGTGGGCTTTAACCCATCAAGAATTAAGCGCACGCCTAGATGCCTTAGAACAACAATACGGTCAGAAATTCTCCGACATTGAGCAGGTCTTGAATTTTCTGATTCAGAAAGATCAAAAGAAAGCGCAGCAACAACAAAGAAATCGAATTGGATTTAAAAAATAGCAATATGGAACTAGAACTCATCAAAAACAGCATCCTCGAAATACGAGGGAAGAAAGTCATCCTTGACTATGAATTAGCGAAACTTTATGAAGTAGAAACACGCGCACTGAAACAGGCGGTTCGGCGAAACATCGAGCGATTTCCGGAAGATTTTATGTTCACCCTAAACCTAGATGAATGGAATGCTATAAGATCACAAATTGTGATGTTTAACCATGGGAAAGGGAACTTTCCAAAATATTTACCCTTTGCCTTCACAGAACAAGGGGTCGCTATGCTTAGTGCTGTATTAAATTCAACGCGGGCAGTTAATACCAGCATCTCCATCATGCGGGCTTTTGTGGTCATGCGTCAATGGGCATTGAATCACCATGAACTGACCGAACGCCTGAATACATTGGAACAACAATACGGTCAGAAATTCTCCGACATTGAACAGGTCTTGAATTTTCTGATTCAGAAAGATCAAAAGAAAACGCAGCAACAACAAAGAGATCGAATTGGATTTAAAAAATAACAATATGAACACTACAGCACACACCACCCAATTTAAAAACTTCTTAACCTACCGACGCTACAGTCCAAATACCATCAAAACCTACACAGATGCGCTTGAGGTTTTTTTTCGCTTTCATCAAACCAAGGAGCCGGAAAGATTAAGCATTGAGGACATTATTGAATTCAATACCGAATATATTTTTCAAAAAAATCTTTCAGCGAGTTACCAGAACCAAGTGATCAATGCCATTAAACTCTTTTACCGAAATCGCTTCAATCGGTTTATGGACCTAGACAACATCCAACGTCCTCGCAGGGAAAAACGGCTACCTAATGTACTAAGTAAGGCCGAAGTTAAGGCTATCATTGAAGCACCCGTGAATCTAAAGCATCGCGCCATGTTGAGTTTAATATATGCCTGTGGCTTGCGAAGAAGCGAGTTACTTAACCTAACCTTAAAAGACGTTTTATCGGATCGCAATTTGCTGTTTATACGACAGTCCAAAGGAAAAAAGGACCGCGTGGTTCCGATCAGCGACAAGATCGTTGACATGTTGCGTGAATACTACAAAGCGTATAAGCCGAAAACCTGGCTTTTTGAAGGACAATTTTCCAATACTAAATATTCTGAAATGAGCTTAGCAAAAGTGCTTAAACAAAGTGTAGCAAAAGCCAAAATACATAAAAACGTAAGCTTGCATTGGCTACGACACAGCTATGCCACGCATCTTCTTGAAAGCGGAACGGACCTGCGCTACATACAGGAATTGTTGGGGCATTCGAGTTCGCGGACCACCGAGATTTACACCCACGTAAGTACGAGGAACCTGCAGCAAATTCGTTCGCCTTTTGATGATTTATAAATGGTTTTTTCTATATTTATAGAAGTTACCATTAGTATACCAATACAACACATTTATAACCGCTTGAAGTACTTTTGGTAAGGTTATAAGTAAGTTAAGCGTCATTTAATATGAAAAGATTTATAGTAATATTTTTATTCCCTCTTGTTCTTCATGCACAGAATGTTGAAAAATGGAGAGCAGGAAGTTCGTATCAGCTAATTGGCAACATATATACATTAAGTTGTTTTGTTTCTGGTCCAAATGACGAATGGACATATAATGAAAAATTAGAAATGCTGAATTTATTAAATGAAAGTCAAAAGTGGATTAGTAAGGAGGCTTTAAAATATTCTATATCAGTTGACTTTAATGAATCAGGAAATTTTGGACTTAATAATGATATAAAATTACCCTATATAGAGCGGGGAAATGCTTCAGGTAATGAATCCGTTGATTGGGTATCTAAAGTTTTTTACAAAATCGGATATAAAAGCACCTTAGATTTTGACTCGTGGATAAAGGAAAATACAAATGCAAATAATTACAACGTAATTATTTTTGTTAAAGGAAAAGGTAATGGCTATGCTATGCCCTATAGTTCTGAAATGGAAAAAGAAAAATATTATGTTGAAGGGGCTGTTTTGTACGAAAAATATAACATAAATGAAAAACTAGCTTCATCATCAATTGCACATGAAATTTTACACTTATATGGCGCATGGGATTTATATAAAACATTTGAGCAAAGTGAAAGCAATGAACTAAAGGCTAAGAGGTTATTTCCAAATTCAATTATGCTTAGAACATCTTATAATATCAATGAATTGGATATTGATAGCTTAAGCGCTTGGCTAGTTGGTTGGAATAAATATCCAAAAGAATGGTACGAGACCTTTAGACCAAAAGAATAAAAACGAACGCATAACAGCGTGTAAGCAATATAGCCTTGCCGCAGGCGCAACACAAGGCAACATCGCCTACACGCAAAACGTTATAGGGCATTTTAAAAAGACAGACAATATGAAAAATCAAATTAAACTTTTCACACTTTTGACATTGATACTTATCTTGTCAATTGGAATTTCAAGTTGCAAGAAAGACGACTTTGAAAACAAACAAACTTTAAAGAAACTCTACAAGACATACAAAAACGGAGAAATTAGCGAATGCAAGTACAACGGACAGACAGTTTACAGTGCAGGACTAAATGCTTATGATGCAGGAGGAGCAGTTTACGACAAAGACGGAAAACAAATCGGAACTTGTAATTACGCTTGGGGACAACCAGACCCAATCTGTGGACAATTGACAGACTGCGAGACGATTTATAGAGTTAAAGACAATATTTGGGGACAGCCAGCGGTGGACAAATATGAACTTGGGAAGTAATTTTCATGAAATAAAAAACAAAACTATTTCTGACAACCAAAATAAAACTACCATTGCTAACAATCGGACAGATGAAAACAAAAACGCCCTATAACACGGGTTTTGCGTCAGGCGGGCTGACGTGCAAACTTGGAGCTTTGTGCTTCTATTAAGTTCAGTGCTGGTTGACAGTTTTGTGCTCCGAAACCCGCCCGAACGCAAAGCCCGAAAACGTTATAAGCAACTCTAAGAAACGTATAAATTGAATAAAAAATACTAAAATTGGCTAGAAGATAATAATTGGTTGTTTAAGGTTGCTGAAATTCCATACAAGACAATGCTCTTACCAATTTTAGCTTTTTACCAGAATTTGCCGAACAAGGAATTTTCTCAAGCTAATCAAATTCAATTAGATCAATTAAAGAATTTGCAAAATCAAATAAAAATCAGAACTTAGTATTAAGGCTTAACTTTGACTCCAAAATTTTTAGGCAAGCCCAATGGACAACAATGAAAATAAATATATCTTCAGAAAAAAATATGCCGGTTTGTATTCAAGTTTAAAAAAAATAGCAAAATGGTTAAAGATTTAATTAAAACTAATTAATACCCTATGAATAAGTTATCCCACGCAATTGGTTTTTTTATGGCTAAATATCATATTAGCTTTGATTGGTATGTATGGCTAGGTATTTTTATTCTTGGTGTAATTGCATATGTGCTATATGAATATATTAAAGAAAAAATGGACGATTAAATTAAATTTTGGAATGTCAATTAATGTAAATTCTTTGAAATATATAGTTGTATGTTAGAAGATGAGCTTTCGACGCAAAAGGAATTAAATAGACTATTTCGATAAAAATAATATTTAAAGGATTGACAGCCCTTAAAACAATCAGTACCAAAACGGCTTTAAAATCGGATATTTTGAAAGAAAACAACTTTCTTCGAAAAGACGTCTTTTTTTAATTGTCGTTTCGTGCACCCGCCAGCAAAACATTAGTTTTCATATACTTAAAAAGCAAATTAGATTAAGAAGGGATTATAACTCACGATTCAAAAACATATTTAAATTTGATAGAAAAATAGAAAATTCATTGAAAAGTCATCACATTGGAGATTCTTCTGAATTGATATCAGGCCAATATGACTCTGACTTTTTAGGATTCTTATTAAGTAGATATAATCAGCTTGAACCATTATTTAATGAACTTAAAAGAGCTAGTACCAATCTTTCCAATGGACAGCATAATGATATATGGGGATAAGAGAGTATGCTTATAACAGCGTGTAAGCAATATTGCCCTGCCGCAGGCGCAACACAAGGCAACATCGCCTGCACGCAAAACGTTGGCAGTAATTATGACAGACCACCATACAAACAGAAACGAACTTAAAGAAGAATATGAATTATAATTGTCCGAAATGCAGTAACGAATTCGAGAAAGGCACGAAGTTTTGCCAGACTTGT
>Ga0114976_10000091_pt1 | contig 47885 bp, 29 predicted proteins | sample S_130805_EF_Meta_FD_87319 | JGI IMG/M metagenome (GOLD analysis project Ga0114976, IMG submission 87319) | Freshwater microbial communities from Lake Simoncouche, Canada to study carbon cycling - S_130805_EF_MetaG | ecosystem: Environmental > Aquatic > Freshwater > Lake | place: Lake... | reverse complement strand
GGCGCAGCTACAGGCGCAGCTACAGGCGCAGCTACAGGCGCAGCTACAGGCGCAGCTACAGGCGCAGCTACAGGCGCAGCTACAGGCGCAGCTACAGGCGCAGCTACAGGCGCAGCTACAGGCTCTTGCACCTTGGGTGCTGCTGCAGCCTCTTGCACCTTGGGTGCTGCGACCTTCTCTTGCACCTTGAATGCAGCACTGGTCTCCACAATGTCCTTCTGCAAGTCAGGGTGGTAAGCAAAGGATCCGATATTATCGCCCAGATCTAAGCACTTGAAGCTACCATCATTGTTATCTTCAAAGTTCAGCTTACAATCCACTGATACAGTCTTCATTAGAGTTTGTAAGGCCGACATCACTCTTTCCTTTCTCAAGCTGATCAGAAGTACCTTCTGGTCACTTGTCAAGATAATATCGCGATCGTCGTCATCATCAGGCCCACCACCCTCTTGTACTTCTTCAGGCATTAGTTCATCAGGCATTGCATCAAGTCCGCCTCCAGCCTGGTAACGCATAGTACGGCCGCCTTCTTCTTCTACTGGCGGAGCTACAGGCGCAGCTACTAGCGGAGCTACAGAACCATCCGCAGCAGCTTCTCCCTCTTCTAAGGCCGTAAAATCCACCTGCTTCAACGGCGCCTGATCTCCAACTGCAGCCGGCACCTCATATTCTCTGAGCTCAGTACGCACCTGAACTAGTAAAAGACCCAGTCTATTCTTACCCTTCCCTGTCAAGCCTGCGCCCCAGTATGGGTCATTGCTCTCAAAGACTATCGGCCTCGTACCAGTTTCCTTCAGAAGCTGTAGTAGGCCGCGATTCTGCTGGAACTTGGCAATGAGAGCCTCTCTCAATACAGCTTCCTTCACCTTCTCCCAATCAGCGCGCGGCGCCTTGGTCTTGTCCTCGCCCAGCTGCCTCGCCTTCTGACCCTTATCCGCCACACGAATCGCCTCCTGCCACTGTAAATCATCTGGGAATTTCATAGCCTGGTAATAGTGCTCCACTGTGGGGTAGCGCTTACCATCCATCACAATGGGTGACGGGGCCATAGTCAAGAATCCCTTGTAGTCATTTTCCAGCTTCAGGCCGAAGCGGATAGGGCCAATCAAGGCCGCCTGAGCACCTTCAGGGATTGGTGCCTCAGCCACTTCTTCCACCTTTTTAAACATGCTCGCATCTATTTCCTTGCCCTTCGCTGACGGAGGCACAGGGACACCTAGGACTGCTGCATCCTTTGCAGAGAAGCGGTCACTGCGCTCCAGGGTCTTGTCCACTGCCTGGGCGATAACAGCCTCATCGGGTATCGTCGTGCAGTAGGTGTAAATAGACACGTTTTGTTCTGCCTCAGGCAGATCCATGTGCGAGCAGATACGCACCGCACGACCCTTCACCTGCTGGGTTCTCACTGTATTCCAGTAGGGCTCCATGATGTGAACACTACGCACCGCCTTCAAGGAAAGACCCTCTGCACCAGCGGATGTGATACAGAAGGTGCGGCAGAGTCCACCGTCAAAGTTGTCTACCCAGCCACCGTCCTTGAGCACCTTCTCCATGGCAGGAGGCAGCTTATCAAGACGAGCATTGAATACACTTACTGCGGCACCACGCTGCTCCTTGGACCCTGTACCGGTGAATTCAATATAGCGATTCTCCTTGACCTTGGGGCCCTTTGCTAGGGACGCAGCCGTGCGGTCACTGAACTTGAGCTTTCCGTCACCCCCAGGCACGATCTCAATGGGCACATAGCCATTCGCCTCCATGCAGATTCCGAAAATGCCAATGCCCTCCATCTCCAAGAACTGAGAGTAGACCAAGCAGGACCCGTCTATTGCATTGATATTTTTGAGCATTGCCGCAAACTTGGGGCTGTACTTGGCCAAGTTACGCTCAGGAGGACCCTCCAACTGTAGGTGAGTCTGGCCCATTTCTCTGAGCTTATTCTTAGCCACCTTGATTGCTGCTCTGTATGCCTCTGCCTCCTCCCTACTGCCTTTGATAGGTTTTACTGCACCTTTAGTGCCTGCAGCTAAGGCTTCCTGAGCCTTGGCCTCATCGTCGTCCTCGTCTATAACCGATTCTGCATCAGAATCTCGGCCTGCGACCTTATCCTCCATATCAGCCTCGATGATCTTGTCACGATCCTTGCCCGTTTCTATATCCAGCTCCTCCAGATTTCTGGGCCTGGGTCTCGTCACTCCCTCGGGGAAGATGAAGTTGCATGCCTGTCTGCTGCTCATACGGTAGTTACTGGGTGTCTTCATTGTCGCGATATCGTTGATCTCTGCCCAGACTGCATCACCCCCTGTGGCGGCCTGAGGCTTCGGCTTGCTCATTTCCACCTGGATCTCCTGGTTACGGAGCTTGTTGTAGATCGTCAGAGAATAGCCGCTCAGGGGGATACCGACAATCTCGTCCTTGATCACCTTAGGCATCACATTGCCCTGGATACCTCTGTAGTACGAGATGAGACCCCTGATGCGCTTCTGTAAGACCATGGAGTTCTTCAGTGTGATACCGTCCTCCTCTAGGAATGCACCACGGAAGAGAGTGTCCCAGGAGGGCAGCAGCTCCTGGGCCTTCAAGTAAGGTGCACCGCGTATGACGATCTTCTCTGCCTTAATAGACTCGGCGAGACCATCCCAAACTTGCTGAAGTGTCGGTATCATCTGGAGGGGATCACGCCGCTTGATGCCCATAATATCATCTTTCTCTCCGAAGATCTTGATGAATTGCTCAGGTAGCCGTGTGACAGTTACGCTCATAGAGCCCTCAGACGCCATGAAAAAGACAGTATCTAGATTTTCATTGCTATTAACTATTTTCTTCACTATATCCTCCACTGCACGACCAGGCTCCACTGCTAAGACGAAGTCGATGGTTTGAATGGGTCCGTGCAGGATATTCATGAGGATTCCCAGCTCATCAGGGAAGTTGATGAGAGGTGTACCAGATAGACCAATGATCTTGGAGTTCTTGGCGCCCATGAAGAGTCTGTAGAAGAGGTAGCCGCGAGTGTACTTACCGGACATTCCGCACTGGGGTAGGGGCTTTCTGTCGGGAGTCAGAGTCTCAAGTGGCTTAGCCTTGGTGAAGGGTCTCTCTAAGTTGCCCTGCATCAGACGCGTCAAGTTGTGGATCTCGTCCACGACGATTACGGCGTTATCAAAGATATCGGGAGTGCCACAGACCATGGCCTTCAGCTCTCTTGCGAGGATACCGTTGTAATTAATGAACTTGATGCGGTGCTCAATAGTTGCCTTCAGCTGAGTCTGAATCTCGTCCTTCTCCTCGGGTGCTAGACCGTCAAAGTTGGGTGGTGAGTCAAAGTCGGGTACCCAGACACGGGTTACACGCTTGGTGAAGAAGGTCTCGGGAATTCCATAGACGTTCGTGGCGAACATCTTGACCATTCCAGGCTCAGGGGTTGATCCGGGCTTTAGGGACATGGAGGTCCAGTGATTCTGAAGACGAAAGTGCTTGAAGCCGCAGAAGTTGATTTCACTTATAAAATTATCACGAAGCGAGAAGGGTGTCATGACGATGATCTTGGAGCCCCGATTACCGAAGAGTGCCTCGGCGGCTGCAATTGCTGAGCACGTCTTACCACTACCGAGGCCGTGATAGACGAGCAGACCTCTGTAGGGTGATTCATATCTGAGGTACTCGCGAATGAAGGCCTGGTAGTGGTAGATCTTGACCTCCTTCTTGCCTTCCTCACCCTTCTTGGCACAGGTGGCAACATCTAGTTTACGCTCCTCCTTCGTAGGGAAGATGGGAGAATACTCGTCTATGATAAAGGAACCGAAGCCGCGGCGGGTCATGGGTATGAAGGCCTCTGAGGGCGGCTCAATCTCATAGGGGATCTCAGCCTCCACATCCAGGAGTATCTTAGACTTGGCTTGTAGTTCTTCGGGTAGGGAGGCAACGATTGCAGCTTGCTCCTCTCTGCTTGCGACGTTAGTGCGAGAAAATACGGTGGATCCTGCTTTGGCGCCATCTGCACCAGCTGCGCCTATAGCTCCGCTAGCTGTTAGACCGGAAGCACGTTCCTTCTTCTTTTTCCTGTCGTCAGCAGCCTTTGCTCTTCTTAAAAATTCAGGAAGTGCTTCATCCTCACCGTGTAATCCTATCTTAGAAACTCTGGGTTTAGCAACAGTTTCGCTTGCTCTTGTACGCTTCTTACTAAACATAAGGGGCTCAACCGCCGCATCGGCTTCCTCACCTGTTTCGGCCCCACCGCCCTCTGCCGCCCTGAAATCTTTAGTAGGGTGTGCAGTAAGATCAGTTTTCTGATCAATAGGCAAGGGATCATCCTTTTCTAAGGCCAACACAACCCTAGTCTTTTTGAACGGCGCGAACTTGGGAGGTACACCTTCCATCTAGATTCGGCCTATGTTTTCTTAGAGGGTGTCTCTAGCGCATAAGCTTAGTGAGCTTTAGCAAGCACCTCAAGTGCTAGTCTGCTTGCCTCCTGCTCAGCCACCTTCTTGTTCCTTGCCGTGCTCGTGGCCACTACCTTACCATTAGGGTCCAAGACGCCCATAGTGAAGACACGATCGTGTGGAGGCCCCTCGACCTTCACCTCCTTGTATCTTGGTGGCTGGTGGAACTGGGCCTGGAAATAGCGGAGAAGCTGGTCCTTGAAGTTCGTGTCCTCGGCGATAAGTTTGGAGAAGTTAATATGCTTCTCCATGATCGTTGTGAAGAAGCGGCGGGCCATATCGTAGGCTACCCCCTCATTCCCCTCGTGCTCCATGATTGCATCAATCCAGGCCTCTAACATGGATCCGAGAATTCGCAGATTATTTCGGCCGTCACAGACTTCCTCGACATGCCGACTGAGAATGAGGAAAGGCGAGAACCCCATTTTCTTCGCCAGCTCCCCCAACATGTTGTTATTGACAATTTGGGTTCGGAGACTTGTTAGGAAGCCTTCACCTTGTCCAGGGTATCGCATCTTGAGGTATTTACCGACAATTGCTGATAAGACTGAATCTCCGGCAAATTCTAGCTCCTCATTGTCTTTGAGTTTTAGTGCAAGACAACCCTCAGGTTTCTCCGTCATCGTCATGGTCATTGTTGTTGAGGACTGCTCGGCCCAGATTTCAGGGCGATCTACATAGGATTTGTGTACGCATGCCTGGGCGAACCATTTGAGCTCTTTGACTTTGAAGCTTGGAGAACCATAGCGATGCATGATGCTTTCAACATCTTGCGTCGTTATGTCAATATTCTTTGTATTCCAAGGATTGAACGTTTTCTGATTAAGAGCGTCGGCCATCTAGTATAATTATGTCAGCGATGTTTAGATAGGGGTATGGCAACTAATACTCCAGAGAAGTTAATATTAGGAATACCAGGTGAGGGACAAATTGGAACATCACGACCTGCATCACCAAATCCCGCCCCATGCCCAGACGCCAAGGGTCGTACGCAACTTACTGCTAGGCATGGTGTACAGATTGGTCCGATATGTGATAGTACAGTGAATCCAGTGGTATTAGCTCAACCACCTCAATCAGCTCAATCAGATCCACAAGCTCTTCTAAAGGCTCCTGTTGCTACATCTACACCTAGTAGTACTAGCAGTCATTGGAATCCTAAGATGTATATAATGCCTGATCACAATAGTATTGCAGTTGGTTTTGAAGGCTCGTCTGATTTTACATATCAATTGAATTTTTACCCTGCCAGTCATAAGAAAACCGACATTTTACCTATCAATAAACCTACTGATAATACACATTATCATATTAAAGTGGAAAATTTAGATCCCGAAACAAGATATGTATTTTCTATATTTGTATACAAAGATTCCAAGGAAGTTACTAGATCTGATGAGATCGCTGTAAATACTACAAAGGCACCTACTGGCACTGGTCTTGGTCCTGGTGGAACTGTGAATGATCACGGTGAAGAGTGTCCTAAATTTTATATTATAATTAATTTTATTAAAGATAAGTCTACATTTACAATTTATAGACTGGATAAAAAGACCGATGTTAAGGATATAACAATAGATGTTCTAAATCAACCTATAACGTTTGCATCCTTTCCTGTTACACACGATCTTCTAGATAATGGAAATACAATCATAGATATCAAGTACAAGGGGCACGTATGCCATCATCAGATGATTAATCATATAATATCTGGCACTGGTACTGGGACTAGTGCTGGCACTGGTGCTGCTAAAGCCAGCTGTCCTCTCTTTGATATTACATTTGATGACACTACTGGTAAGTTAACAATTAAACAAAGAACTACTAATCCAATTGACATGAATACTATGACTCTAAAGGTTAATGGTTCACCTGTTGAAGAATTTAAAACTAAACCCCTACCATTTGAAGCTGTAGCAGTAGAAGGTAATAATTTATTAGAGATCTGGTATACCCCGCCTGGACAAGGTGAAGTGCCAATACGTTGTGGTTTACCAATGAATTTTATTTATAAGAAATCGCCGTTTAATCCAGTAGGTACACAGGCCACAGGTCAGAGTATAAGTGGACAAGCTGTGCAAGCTGGACAAGCTGTGCAAGCTGGACAAGCTGTGCAAGCTGGACAAACTGTACAACCTGCACAAGCTGCACAAGCTGTACAAGGTGCACAAGGCACCTCGGACCCAACACCAAGCAATTCCCTAGCAATGTTTTCTCAGATAAGTGTATTTTCTTTTGATAAAGACACAACCACTGTTACTAGTGGGGATATTAATGCGATTAAGCGGAAGAATGAGTTCAAAGAGAGATTTGTGGTTAATGATGCAGAATCAGAAAAGATCCAAACTGTTTTCATGCGCTACTGGTTTATTCGAAAGATTGGCGCTATACCTATTTCTAATCCAGCAGAGGGTCAGTACAGAGCACCCTGTGATAATGCTGATCTTAAGATTATGCTTGATGCGTTTGGCAAGTATAAGGAGTTTTTACTAAAGAATGGTGCCGAAAAAAAGGATAGGACGATACAAGAAGAAGCCTACCATTTAGAATTAGAAAAGGTAAATCTGTATTTGCATGCATTGAATGAAACTCCTAAGCCAGTTTCACCGAAGTGTATATCAATTGCCGAGGCTAACTCTGGATTTGCGCTTACAAAAGATGATCAGAAAGGTGTCGGTAATTATGCGACCTTCTTGCCAAGTATGTTCTATTTGGCATACAAGCAGGCAAAGGAGGGGGGTGATGCTTCTGTTATTAATCCTGATAAGATTTTTGAAGGCTATCCTAAAATTTCTGGAAAATCCGTTGAAGTCTTACTGAGCGAGATACAAAATGATGGTGCAATCTCAGACACGTTTCAGAATAATCTGGGAGCTGGTATATTACGCCTCATGAAATTCTTATATGATAAGTATCCAAAGATTTACTATAGTATCTTGCCCAAGGGAGCTAATTCTAGTCAAGCTACCTTTTCTGCTCAATCTACTCTCCCACCTCCAAATACCACCCCTGCATTTGCTGGTGGAGATCCCAGTGTGATATTAGATGAGAATGAAATTAATACACTTTTACAGGATGTAAAAGATCAGCCAATTTTTAATCATATTAAACAGCAATTTAAAGAAATACAAGTACACTATCGTGATAGTAAGTATGTTGATGCTGCTAGTAGCGTAAAGGAATTAATTTATACTTTATTGGCAACACTAAATGAGAATTTGAAGACAGAATTAGATGTGCCTGGCAAGATTAAAAAGCTTGATGGGGAAATAGCAGGGCTCGAGGGAAAATTAAAAACACTTTCTGAGGTATCAAGTGGAGGAAATGCAGAAGTAGGAAATGAAAAAGAAAAGGCGATGATTAATGAACAAATTACAGGGCTGAAGAGTCAGAGAGTTAAATTGATGAAGGGATTAGAAAATGATAAGGGTCCAGCTGCAGGTAATAAATCATCAGACGAATTGATGAATAAATTAAAGGATATTGATAAGCAGCTTGAAATAAAGAAGACATTTTTAGGAACTAATCAAGGACAGGGCGATGTACAGATTAAGAAGGAAATAGATGAATTATTAGCGCAGAAGTTTAAATTATTAGGGATTTCTGACCCTAGAGAACCACCTGAATTAGCAATTCTTAAGACTGAAAAGGCTAAATTAGAAGCTGACCTTGCAGCAGCCGCTAAGCCTGAAGTTATCGCGGATCTAACAGCAAAACTTAAGGCATGTGATGAAAAATCTAAGGGGCTAGAGGCAGCAGCTGCAGCTCAGGCAACTGAACTACAGACTGCTAAAGCAGGAGAGGAAGCTGCTAAACAAGTAGTTCAAACAAAGGCAGGAGAACTAGTTGCTGCTACTGCGAGAGCTGAAAAGGCTGAGGCGGAACTAGCTAAATGTCAAGCCAAGCAGAGCACTTCAGATGCAGATAAGTCTGCAGCTGCCGCGGAACTAGCTGCTGCTAAGGCTGCTGTGGAAAAGTGCAATGGCGAAAAGGGTCAATGTAATACTGAACTGGCAGATGTTAAAGGGCGACTTACAGCCTTGACTGCAGAGCATGCAGCTTCACAGAAGGAATTGGATGCAGCAAAGGCACAAGCTGCCGCAGCAAAACCAGAAGCTGCACAAGCTGCAGCAGCTGCTAAAGCCGCAGAAGCTGCTGCAGCGCAAGCAGCCGCAGAAGCTGCTAAAGCTGCAGCAGCAGAACTTACAGGAGTTAAAGCTGAACGGGATGATCTTCAAAGCCAGTTAGTAGCTGCACAAGCAGCAGCTGCTAAAGCTGCAGCTGCTAAACCAGGGCCGCCTCCAGTCGATCTAGCTCCTCGTGTCGCTGAACTAACTGCACAGTTAGCTGCTAAAGATGCTACAATTGAAAGGTTGAATCAGGCAGTAGCCACGCATTCAGCTGCAGAAGAAGCTGCTGCAGCACAGAAGCGAGAATTAGATGAAGCCAAAGCAGCTCTTGCAAAAGCTAAACGTGATAAGGCCACTGCAGAAGACGAGAGAGATGCGGCGCTAGAAGCTGCTACAATATCCGCAGAGAGACCTACCACTGAAGATCCTAGAATTGCCCAATTACAAAAGCGAGTATCTGATGGTAATGCTGAGATTCAGCGACTAGAAACCGCATTAGCGGGTGCTACAGCTGCTGCTGGCGCTTCTGGTACTAGCGCTGCGGCTGGTACTAGCGCAGGAGATGCTGACGCGGCAGATGCTGCAAGCACTGCAGAGGTTGCTAGGCTAACTGCGCGAACACAGACCCTAGAAAGGGAATTAGAGGAAGAAAGAAAGCGCTGTAATCAGAAAATTCAAGAAGCAGTTGACCGAGAAACTGCTGCACTAAAGGCTCAAGTGACGCGTCTCACTGCAGAAAATTCAAGGCTTTCTGGCGTATTAAGTAGACTACTTGAGGCGGTAAAGGTTCATTTCGGAACATTGCGCGATGATGCAAATCTACGTCTGCTTGCTACAAAGCCTGATTCTGGATTTGATGCAGTTAGTAGAAGTCTGAATGACGCGGCAGAATCTAAGGACGATGAGTTAGTAGGTAGACTACCTGGGGTTACTCAATCTTTTGTGGACGCATTTAATAGATTGAAGTTTTCTCAGTGGAAGGATGTTCTAAAGCCTCAGCCGACTAATTTTGAGATTGTACCTGCAAATCTGGATCTAGTCATGGACTGGATCTGGAATCAGGCAAGTGGTAATTATGCTATAACCATACACCACTGTGTAAAAGATTTACTAGATTGCACAGGAACAACTAAAAAAGATACATTTATTCCAGGTTCTTATACATTTGTAATAGATACTCGGGCCTTAAAACTGTTGCCTCATTCACAAACACAGCGTCCAGATGCAGTCGTTACACGTGTTCTTGGCCAGCAAGGTAATGCGCTTGTAGCTTGTTTACAGTCATCTGCGAACTGTAAGGGTGAAATAGATGCGCAGATTTCAATGATAAATAATTTAGATGAAATGAAGGTAGTTCTAGGTACAATCTTATCACACAGAAAGAAGGCGTATGGCCACCAAGGATATGCGGGTCTATGTAGCTTACATGCATTCGGCCCTTATCCAGATAAGCCAAGTGCTTCTAGAGCTGCAACCGCATCTAGGGGTCTGCAGTTGATGCCGAGAGCATTGACGGAGGAAGAAAGGGTGACTCCAAATGCAGGAGAGGCACCTAGACCGGCAGGAAAAGCAGCAGCCGCATCAGCACCAGCAGCAGGAAAAGCACCAGCACCAGCGGCAGCAGCAGGAAAAGCACCAGCGCTAGCAGCACCTCAGCAAGCAGCACCAACGCTAGCAAGACCTGGAGATAGGCTAAGTTCCGCATTATCTAGACAGCAAGGTGGCGCAGTTGAAAAGGAGGACGTAAAGTATTCCCCCGATGAATTTGAACCTCTCATAAGGCACCAATATGCCTGGCGACAGGTCAATGACGATTACAACAGCCTAAGTCCAGAGCACAAGGCTATTCTCCCCAAGCCTCCCAAGGCGCCAATTCTACGTGCGATTGAGCCCTTTCAGAAATATATTGAAGAAAACAGTGAGGATCCTGAAGCCTTAACGGAAGCACGTGAAGCGGTTGATATGCTCCCTCCTCATGAGCTAGAAGAACTCATGAAGCCATCTTTGCAAAGTGAAAGTACACCCATGTCTCGTATCAAGCCCTATTACGAGAAGGCTCTGCCTGGTGTAGGTACACCTTGGGTCCCCATTATGGTACGTGCTGATGTCCTATCAAGGCTTCTAAAAGACCGTACTAACTAATAGAAGATGTCTTCCGGTCTATCACTGGGACTCAAGGCCAAGTACTCATTTTATAGTGCACTCGTCTTCTTCTTAATTGCAAACCCCGAAACGTATAAGATGACCCAGAGTCTCTTTGGCCTCTTATTCATGACATCAAGTGGAGGCTGCCCAACACCTTTCGGACTTCTTCTGCATACACTCCTCTTTTTCCTTGTCTTACTGGGTCTTATGCTTTTTCCAAGAGATGAGTGAGTCTAGTAACATCCGCATTCAGCTCATCATTCTGCCAAATGACATTCAGTTTTCTCTTTATGACTAAAGCCTCCGCGGCTTGGAAGGCCCGTTCTTCGGTCCATCCAAGATGCTGTCCACTTGCACAAAGTCCTAGAACCGCCTGTAGATCGGCCTGAGACCATCTAGGGTCAAGGGGTCTCTTGGCTACCTTGTATAAGACACCTTCGCGAAGTCCTGCAGTCCACATACTTTGATTTAGGGTGAATAGTTTATACCGTGCATGTAGGAATGGTACATTTAAATAATAAAAAGTAGTCTTATTCTAGAAATGCAAGTAACTTTGCCCAGCATGTTCACCATGCCCAACATCAAGATTACTCTCCTGGTTGGTATCGTCATTGCTATTCTTCTCTATATTTCTTTTCTAGTCAGCGGTGGCGGTATGAGGATGATGGAGTCATTCACCGGCCTGGCTCCGAAGCAGAATAGCTTCACCATGTACTACATGAACGGATGCCCTCACTGTGAGACGCTTCTTCCCTCATTCAGGCAGTTCGTAGCTTCTGGTCAGATTGAGACTGATGGCAAGAAGACCTCCATCAGAATGTTGGAGCAGGGAGATCCCCAGGCGGCCCCTGAACTGGATGCCAACAATGTCAAGGGGTTCCCTACCTTCATCTTATCTACTGCATCAGGCAACAATATTGAGTACAAGGGTGAGCGCACGGTAGAAGCTATGAAGAACTTTATCAGCCAGAATTCCTCCTAAGTATTCTACGGGCACTGGCAAGAGGATTCAGTAGCCAGTTATTGGTTGATTTGGCACCTACATTCAAAAGCATGAGACGATCTTCCCGGCTGGCCTCAAAGTTCCATGATGGATAATTGCCAGTTGAAATTCTCAGAATGTGGTGGTTCCATCGAGTCATTACTTCTTCATTGCGTGAGTGAATAAGGCAGTCAAAGACCGCCTTCATGAATTGCATGAGATCTTGAGGTGTTTCCCTCGCTTGAGGGTCATCCGCTGCAGATGAGAATCCGATTGCCAGAGTCTCAGAACACTCCTTATCAGTCAAATAATGTAGGGGGAGGTTCCCCTGAATACCACCATCAGACAGCATATTCCCTGTTATGGGATCCATGTGCGGTGTGAAGTATCCAGGAATCGCAGTTGAAGCCCGAAGAGCATCTATTATACGTACATTCGGTGTCTCCTTTTTAGAGAATTCCCTCAGAGTTCGTAAAGTCAAATCTGTCGCCCAACACCGAAAGAGAATACCAGACTTCATTTCCGCAAATGTCGTATTCGGATCAATCTTGAGAATTGTTCTGAAGATAATCTCGAGAAGTTTTATAAATTTGGATCCATCATCAAGACCGAAGGTCTCGGGGAACCCGAGAATCGCATCGGGGCTTACATTTCTGATGACACCGAAATCCAATTCCATGATTAGCCGTTCAAGTACTTCTACAGGAATCTTACAGGCTAGCATGAATGCCATCCATGCACCGGCACTGACTCCGCAGTACTCTTTTACAGCCTTATCAAGACCTTTCTCATGCAGGACTTTTATTGATCCGACAAGGGCTACTACCTTGATCCCCCCTCCACTTAACATTATACGACGAGGTGGTATCATTTAGTTGAAGATTTGTGGCAGCGTTTAGGCACGCAGGATGTTTTCCATCAGCTTATTTGCAGGGAAAGCGTCAATTAAGGAAGCAGTTGTAATATGTGTTTCAGATCCTGTTGTTGCAGCACATATAGTGAATGGAATAACCTTTGGTGTTGGAGAAAGAAAATGCGTTGTTTTCAATGTATTGAGGGGTGGTTCAGATGCAAGAAGTGATGAAAACACCACGTCTATGCGATCAAGAATATGGTCGCGCAGTGATATGAAATCCGTAAGCGAAACAAAGTAGACTAGCAAAGACGATAATGCTTTGACTGCCTTGGAATTTATCAGCTGTTCTTGAATTATACCGCCTTCAGGTGACCATGGTAGAATAATAGGCACGAAGGAATTACGGGGCATAGAGAGTCCCCGTTGTGCAGGACCTTCAATTGCGGCAGGAATACAATAGACGACGGTATCTCGAGCCAATGCAGTTCTCAAGGCAGGGTAAGTCTGTTTTAATAAAGATAGCGTGAATGATTTACCGGGTTCTTTATGAATTTTAGTGGTGGTCATTTCTACTGACCGATCTTGAGACATAGGTTGCTTAGGAAGAGGAGGCGAAAAGATGAGTTTGACCATAAGAGCAAAATAGTAAATAAAGCACCAGAGCTCCTCTGTCATAGTAAGGGACCTGGACTTGATCGCCGAAGCCTCTTTTATTTGTGCAGGCACTGGACTAGAGAGAGAATCTAGTCTTGGAAGAATATAGCTGACAAAGGATATACCATCCCCCGTAGCATGATGTATAATGAATTTTACACCAGTCACCGCGTCGTGGGTCCCTAGAATTTCAATCTTAATAGGCTTCTTAGAATCCTTTATCTCATCATATGTCCAGCCAAGAGTAACACCTTGCGCAGGATTATACTTAGAAATGACTGTATCTGGATCGGCAAAAAATGGCCTATATGATGAGTAACAGTCAAATATCCGTTGTTCAGCCTCTTTTTTCGACTGAAAGACAATTGGCTCACGGAAGGTAAAGAGAGATTCAATATTATGTTCAGGCATTCTACCCCAGAAACAGTCTAGTAAGGATTTATTGTATGAGCCCTTTTCCAGAATGTGCTGGTGATTTCCTCTCGCAACGTATATACAAGTTTGCTCGTATATTTGATCTTGGCCTAGATGTAATGACAAAAAATACTCCTTGGGTACGCTGCTCTCAAAGACTTGGCCATCGGCAAATTTATCTATGAAACGATTCACCTCTTGATGAAAGGTTAGTGATTTCAAGCCCCAGGGACTAAATGCCCAGTACCCTAGTTGCACCTTTAGTTCTCGCTCAAATGCCTCTTGTGGCATATCATACACCTTCAGTTTGAGATTAGGCGAAAGCTTCAGAATTGTCTTACAAATCTTAGACATTGACATATTCCAAATAGAGTCTGGAGATGGGCAGATCTGTTGAACCCTTATTTCATCGGCAGCCTCTTTGACTAGAACTTCGTCTACGATCGATCTAGCAGCAATATCAACCGGGATAATACTCAGATTCATCGTGGAAGGGACTCTCACGTGTTCTAGTCTACTTCTGAGCATCAGAGATATGATACCGAGATGGGCCATAGCAGACGGTGTTGGATGTGCATCTAGCCACCCACAAGGTGCACCTACGCAGCTAAGTCTGAGCAATGAAATCTGAAGTCTGTCTGAGAATGTCTGAGCAAGATTTTCTCCGAGATACTTGGTGTAGGTATAGTCTGTTGTAAAAAGATGTCTGGGTAAACCTTTCGTTAGAAGTTCTGGCCTTCCTATTGAACCCTTGGGGTGGACATAGCAGGTAGAAATCAAGATGAGACGATTACATTCCCAGCTCAAGGCTGCCTTACAGAGATTATCTACACCGATCACATTGTCTCTGTAGAGATTCTCATAGGAATCAAGCGTCTTAACATTGGCGGCACAGTGTAAGATCATATCGGGGGCTTTACCTTGCTCCCAGGTGAACTTATCCAAGTGTTCTAGATCGCCCTCTTTTATAGAGACTCTGGATAAATCAGAAAAATGGTAGAGTGAATCTGACTTGATAGAGGCCCAGCGATCTTCGGCAGATTGACCCTTCTTTCCTCTGAGAAGACAGACAATCTCAGAGTCTGAAGGCAGTCGTTTAAGGAGTTCATGGAGGACAAATTTGCCAACGAATCCAGTGCAGCCTGTTAAGAGAATTCGCATTATCTTAGCCGGAGATATCATGGTGTGTTACTTTGCGCAGATATATCTTCCTTTTACCAGGTAAGGCAAATGGATCAGCTAGGCTTTTACACTGGTAACGCTAGTGGCGCTAGTGGCGCAAGCACACAGGCCCAACAGAATAATCAACAAAATGCCATGGCGGGTATACCACAGCTACATGCTTCTACACTCTTTGATGTCAGACTAAAGAAGGACAAGGCCCGGCATCGAGCGTATAATCAGATCTTGGAGCAGGCACTTCAGAAAGTGGCCCACTCGGCCGTTCAGCCAAATCAGCCCACCTTTGTCTATTACAATATTCCGCCCTTTGTACTTGGCTTACCTGCCTTGGATCTGAAGGACTGTGTAGTCTATGTGGTTCATCAGCTGAGGTCCCAGGCATACGAAGTTAGATATACATATCCTAACTTGCTATGGATTTCTTGGGCGCATCATGAGCACAAATATCATATGGAGAAGAATCCGATTGTCCAATCCATGATCCCGAAGATGGCGGGGCCGGAAAAGAGAAAGGGACCGTCTCAGGTGAATATGCGGACTGCGGTAACTAGCACACCGGGCGCGGGACCGGCCTTGCGTGCTTCTGACTATACACCGCCTGCAGGCTTTGTTGAGACCATGGAACGCCCTTCGCCTTATTCTGCTGCTTCTCGTCAGCAACAAGGCCAGACTAAGACAGTGACATTTGCGGATAAGAAGGATGGTCTATCAAATGTGTTGGATGAGCTATGGCGCATGTAAAGGGTGCAAAAGCCCATGTAGCCTTTCGGCGACGGCCTTACCCACCTTCCGCTTAGCTCCCTCCTCCGAAATAGCAGCTAGATCAAGAGGTGTAGCCATCATTAGGGCCTCCAAGGTGGTATATTTAGACATGATTAAACGTGCCATGGCCTCACTAATCCCACGACACTGTGTTAATGTCCCTAAGAGAAACGTATCAGGGCTATCACGACAGGCTGATTTGATATAGGATGCTGCAGTGAAAGCGCTGGCGTTTGTGCCGTTAGCAGTAGAATCTCCAGTTAGACACTCAAATGCAAATTTCCCTCCATCCTTAGTCCACTGCGCATCAATGAGTTCAGCGAGCCTCACTGTCTCTTTTGCTGATGCAGTCTGTACCACAGGAATGCGATAATGGAACTGGAGCCGGGTGATGTGTTTCAGTAAAGCAGATTCATCTAGCCTGGCACCTAGGCGATCCAAGTCGCCTTCAATGACGTAGCCAAAAGCCACTCTGTGTTCTTTTGAGTACGCCAAGAGCCTACCCCTTTGTTCCTTATAGCGCCCATCAATGATACTGGCCTCCAGATCAGCTGCAGTCTTCCTCTCTAGGATCACACCTCCTGCAAGCAGATTCGTACCTGAGAGATCTCCGATCCAAATATCCCCTACGGGGGGCGTTAACTCCTTGACTGTCGGCGCTAGCTTTAGAAGTGCCTTCTCTCTGTAATCAAACCATATTGGCATACCGTTATACATAAAGATTTAATCGCCGTTTATATAGTATAATGGATCTGAAGATAAAGGAAGATATCCAATTTACAGCCTTATCCGTCTTTTCGGAGAGTTTGGTCAAGGCACGGCAGCGTATAGACACAATGAATGCACAGCTTAGAGATCCTAAAACTGATCCCATGACAAGGGCCGCGGTTCACAATAATATACGAGGCTCCATACAGGCCTACGATTCATTTAGGATCAAACAGGCAAAGAAGAAGCAGGATGTTCTACAGAAACTTTATGCCAAGTACCCTGAGCTTGATCAAGAAGAGATTGAGAGATGCCTTTCAATGGCTGTAAATGAATATGAGAAAGAGGAGCGTAACTCAAATCAACTGATTTTCAAACCTGAAGATGAATTTATTGAAATTACAATACCAGCCTATTCAAAACCTAGCAGTACTAGGCAAGATATGGCTGTGCTACTTGTCTATTTTAATCCCTGTTCGTATAAGAAACTCGCTCAAAATCTGTGTCTAACATACCACAACTTAACAAGTGCTGGTATACCAGTCTTCTTAGTAGAACACTGTTTTGGTGACCAGGTACCGCTATTTCCAGAAAATGGCACAACCATCTTTAACACGCGATCAGATTCTTACATGTTTTATAAGGAGAACCTGCTGAATTGGCTAATGCCGAAGGTGCCTGCACAGTACACTAAATTCTTTATTATGGATTGTGACTTACTCTTTGAAAAGCTGACATGGTATAATGATGTGAGTCTGCTTTTGGACACGTATGATGTGGTTCAACCGTTTCAAGATTCTATATGGTTAGCATCAGATTTAAAAACTATCCATTTTAGAAGGCCAGGAATTGTATATGCAAGTACTATAGAACAACCAAACTTAGGTAAACATCATCCAGGATTTGCATGGGCATTTCGGCGTGACTTTATAGAGCCGAAGGGCATCTTTGATTTGAATATACTGGGATCTGGTGATACCAATATTGCCGCTGCAGTTTTACAGAAGGAATTATCAAGTCCTGAATGGAAAGAGAATTCACCGGATTGGATGCTTGATAAATACACAGAATATTACAAATTATTTGAAAACACCAAAGTGACCTTTTATAGTCAAATCGTATACCATTTATGGCATGGTAGTAGACCAAATAGATCCTATTGTTCAAGGTATAGAGGCTTCAAAGAAATCTGTTTAGATAATATTATGGTACAAATGGATGGATTATTCAGTTTTAATAGTTATGGACTTTTTGAATTCAATGGGAACGCAAGACATGAACTAAATACGATATTTTTAACGTATTTTCAATCAAGGCAGGAGGATTCGATCTAAGCCCTCACCATGACCAGAATCTTGTCATTATTCCACCCAGGCGAGTATCTGTCCTTGTGGTCACAGACAATGAAGGTGGAAAAGGAGATGAGATCCTTGACCTCCCCCATCACCTTCAGATAGGGTGCATGATCCTGATCACGGAACACATCCTCAATAATAAGAAGGCCCCCCTGCTTCAGCTTATTCATGCACGTTCTAATGGTAATGGCCTGTTGCTCTACGTTGTGTAGTGCATCATCTAGGATCACATCGAACAGTTCGCCATCGGCCATATGCCGCTGAAAGACTGACTCCATGGAATCAGCCTTGGTTGCGTCCATTTCATCCAGGTAGACTCCAGGGAGATTAAAGTCCTTTACAGTTTGCATTGCAGATAGATCAATATCAAAGCCATAGATACGCGCCCGAGTAAAAAAAGCACGCCATGCCATGATGGACGCACCACGGAAAATACCAATTTCTGCGAACTTGATTGGTTTATGTTTAAGAGGTTCAAAGAAGAGTGAGTAGGGTGTTGTATAAGGGTGCCTATGACCGCCATTCATGGTGAAGGGACTCTTGTCAGTCCCAGTGCGTGAGCAGAGATCACAAAGTGTCGTCTTGCACAGAGTACTATCTAGAGTGATACAGTTATCCATCTAGATATTATCTAACGATTAGTTTATATGGTTTCCAAAAATTACTATTTTGGCTGACCAACCCAATCAGTTGTAGGATACGTCGGCGCAAACATACGCTCTAGGCCAGGAGTCCATTTCGTGTAGTCTGACCTATCAGATCTAGTCGCGGTCGTGGGTTCGTAGAACGGATCAAGGCCTGCGGCGGTCTCGGTGGCAGTGGGCGGTACATGGATGGTCGCTTCTCCAGCAGCCTGAGTAGGCCGAGAGGAAGCAGGGGCAACAGGAAGTTCATCCTCGTATTCTATTTTAGCGTTGATTTGTCTTGTTCCCACCACTTCAAACACATTGCCCTCCCTTCTCATTACCTTAGGTATAAGACCCTTGGGTTTGTATATTTTCTCAACGAGTGTCTGAGCATCATCTATATCATATGTTGTCAGATCATTCGCCTTCTTAGGCTCATATGTCTGTAAAATCTCTCTTTCCTGCTTCTCCATTTCTAATGTGTCGGGAGGTACTAGATTTCCATCCCCCATAGCCCTGTAGGGCTCCTCTAGATTCTTGGCAGATGCATCTGATGAGAAGCCCTCAATGTACTTGGCCTGCTCAGACTGGAACTTGCTGGCGTTGGGAGGGTAATTCGTCCAGTCGAGGGGGTAACGACGGGTCATTTGATTAATCTGCTGCGCCTTGAGTTCGCGATCCCCCTCGTTATCAAAGACTGCCTCTAGCTCGTATTGGTCAATATTATTGATGGGCTCAGTTGTGTAAGGGAACATTGTCGTATCTCTGGACGTATCAAGCACTATCTTATCTTTGAAACCTTGTTCAACATTAAATGGTTTTCCCTTGAGATATGTGTAATAACAGATCAAAAGTAGTCCTGAGACTATTACAACTAAATATGTCCATACTGGCATTGCCATCTATACGCTTTTTAGAAAAAAGCATGCCAAAAATGATGGCATTTTAGAAAGAATGCATGCAAAAAATGATGGCCATTTATAAAAAAGTACATAATTAGAAGGGAATGGCACCAACCAGGAATAGAAGAGTGACACGTAGAAATGGCCGTAAGCCCCGAGTTCTAGATGTCCGGTCAAGAGGAGCAGTAAAAGCATTTGAGAATCTGATCGTCCAAGGCCCTCTGACCCTCGTTTACGTGAATGCAAAGTGGTGTGGAGCCTGCCACCGCTTCAACAAGGAAGTCTGGAGTCCCTTGACCAAGCTCAAGAATAAGGGCCTGAATCTGGCGTCTGTGGATTCTGAATACATTAATAAGACGAGTTTGGCGAATGTACCCAGAAAATTCTTTCCAACTCTGATGTTGGTTGGGCGTGATAAGAAGCCTGCCGAATTCAAGGACGAGAATGGGCAGCCCACTAATGCCATGCCGAGAAAGGAGTCGCTGACTGAAGATCGGGAAACCCTGTCGGCCTTGGTGCAAGCGCCGATGAATCACCCTCTAGCGAATGCTAAAGCGAATGCTAAGGAAGAAGCTCTGGGACCAATTCAGACTGAGACAGTTGTCAATGATGATACTCCTACAAATCCAGTTGATGAAGAAGTTCAAAGGACAATCACGAATATGCCTCTGAATATGAGTGCTAAGCGTAACACTATGAAAAATACACCTGCATCACCATTTGATAATAATAATGAAGAGGTACCTTCTATGGTCAATGTGCCTTCAGCAACATCTTCAAACAAGACCTTTAAAAGCCGCCCTAGATCATCGGCACCAAATGTAGCCTCTGATCTTCTTGCAACACAATCTGGCTCTCCAACTGGTACAGCCGCGGTCTTAGTTGGCGAACAGGCTCCGCAACGGGGTGGCAGCGGCAGCAGTAGCAGTCGCAAGGGCCTCTTATATGCAATCAATGAGCAGGTCAAGTCATTAGATGCTATAATCGGAATGAGAAAGGATAAGAAAACTAGAAGGGCTAGGGCCTAAATTAGCTCACCAGTAAAATTGCTTTCAGTAAATCACATGGTAAATTACACACAATGCCACCTGCCATCTTTCACATACTAGACGCCATCTCGCGTGATCAGATTACCACGATCACGCGAGAGACGGAGGAAGAGCAGGAGGTCGAGGTAGAGTTTGAGGAGGAGGGACGCAACTACAAGTCGAAGGACTCTGGAGGAAAGAAGCAGACTCGCGGCCTAGTCATCCATCTCTTCGGTATGACTGCCGAGGGCGAGCCTCTCCGTTGTGACGTGGAGGGGTTTGAGCCTTACTTGTACCTCAAGGTGAATCCTAAGACTGATCCAAATCACTTGAAGGATCTACTCAAGGCTGCTGGTCACGTACCCGACTCCCTGTATATCAAGGCTGAGAAGCGCAAGGAGCTCTTCGGTTTCACTGCCGACGAGGAGTTCACCTTCATGAAGCTCTCTGTCAACTCGCTCAAGGACTTCCGGGACCTGAAGAAGCTCCTTTTGAATGACTACCAGGAGCCGATCTTCAGCACGAGTAAGTCATCTGCGCCCCTCCCCGTTTACGAGTCAGGTCTGGATCCTCTCCTTCGTTTCTTCCATCTCCGTGATCTGGCACCCTGTGGCTGGGCATCGGTGGAAGGTGATGATGGCGAGGATGAGGAGTCCGGCATCCGCGTTATCACCTGCCGCTGGACGGATGTAACCAAGGTCACGGCAGCCCCGAAACCGACTGCACCCTTCAAGACGCTCTTTTGGGATATTGAGTGCTACAGCCAGTCGGGAGACTTTCCTGTGGCGAAGCCGAAGTCCAAGAAGGAGTTAGGGGATCCCGTAATTCAGATTGGATGTGTTCTGAAGGACTCAGAGGGGCAGATTACCAGAACAATCTTTGTCTTGGATTCATGCGACAAGTCCAGCGAGTTTGAGGTCAAGTCGTTTCCTTCCGAGAAAGAACTTCTCCAAGGCTGGTTCAAGTGGCTGGCACAGACAAATCCGGATGTCTGGGTCGGCTACAACATCTTTGGTTTTGATGAGCGCTATGTCTGGGAGCGCTGCCAGATGCTGGGGATCACGGAGGATCCTAATTTCCAGCTCCTCTCACGCCTCTATGGCCACGGTGGACGTGTTTTGCTTCAGGAGAAGAAGTTGGCATCCTCGGCTCTGGGTGACAACTTCCTCCACACCTTATCCCTCCATGGCCGCCTACAGGTGGATCTCTATCACGTGGTCAAGCGCGGCTACCAGCTCCCTTCCTACAAGCTGGATGAGGTGACCAAGTACTTCATGTCTGGAAAGCTCAAGAGCGTATCAAAGGCCGAGGATGGGACATGGAAGATCCAGGCCAGTGCGACGAATTCGGCCAAGGTGGGCCGAGCCATTGTTCTTCTGGATGAGACGGGTGATGAACTAACTGAGAAGCTTCCCGTTCTGGAGGTTGGCTCAGGCTTCCTCGTTGTCCAGCCGTCAGAGGCAGACCAGGAGTTGGATACGGACTTGGCTATCAAATGGGTCATTGTGAAGGACGATGTGAGCCCTGCAGATATCTTCAGGCTGCACAAGGGGTCTGCCGCTGATCGACACACTATCGCGGCTTACTGTATTCAGGATTGTGAACTTACTATGGAGCTCTACAACAAGTTGGAGACCTTCAACAATGCCATGTGCATGGCGAATGTTTGTTCCGTGCCTGAGACCATGATCTTCACGAGAGGTCAGGGCGTGAAGATTGAGTCGCTGATCTTCAAGTTCTGCCACTATGCGGGTCTCACGATTGCCACGCTACCGTCCCCTCCCTTCAATGCGCCGGAGGGGCCGAGGTACAATGAGGCTGGTGATGAGATCCAGGCGGAGGATAAGGACTCGTATGAGGGTGCAATTGTCTTGGACCCCACGCCGGGGTTTTACACGAGGTCGCCGATTGGTGTCTGTGACTTTGCGTCCCTGTATCCGTCCACCATTGAGTCGGAGAACATCAGCTATGACTCCCTCTTGTGGGCGAAGGACTATGGCCTGGATGGGAAGGAGATCAAGACTGCATGGACCTTTGAGGGAGATGAGTCCAAGATTGCCAAGTACCAGAAGGCCGGGGAGGCCATGGGCTGCAGGTGGGTGGACATCTCCTTTGATATTTGGAAACCGGATCCGCTCGATACCAGGAAGATGCCCAAGAAGATCAAGACGGGCATTCGGGTCTGCCGCTACGCTCAGTACCCTGTTACGCCTCAGGGCCAGCGCAAGTCGGCTCTGCCCAACATTGTGCATGCTCTCCTGGCTGCGAGGGCAGCCAAGCGCAAGGAGATCAAGTCAGAGTCGGATCCCTTCAGGAAGGCACTGCTGGATGCTGAGCAGCTGGCCTACAAGCTGACGGCTAACTCTCTCTATGGTCAGCTGGGCTCGGGTGTGTTCAAGGTCCGACTCCAGCACCTGGCTGCGTCAGTGACGGCGTATGGCAGGAAGCAGATCATGTTTGCGAAGGCGGCCATTGAGCGGTTTTACGGCCCTGAGGCCAAGGACCCCAGGTGTTCTGCTCACGTGGTATATGGTGATACGGACTCTCTCTTTGTGGAGATCAATCCCAGGAATCCTCTGACAGGGGATCGCCTGGAAGGTCGTGAGGCCATCCAGGCGACGATTGACATTACAACGGAGGCAGGTCACTTCATCACGAAGGCTCTGAAGAAGCCTCATGACTTTGAGTTTGACAAGGCCTTTTATCCGTTTATTATCTTTAGCAAGAAGCGCTACGTGGGGAACATGTACGAGGAGAATGCGGATGACTATGTGCAGAAGTCGATGGGTATTGCGACGAAGCGTCGTGACTATGCGCCGATCGTGAAAACCATCTATGGTGGTGCAATCAAGATCCTGCTGACGGAGAAGGATGTGCCGAAGGCGGCTGAGTTTGTCAAGAAGTGGGTGCAGGACATGATTGACAACAAGGTGAGCCTGAATCAGCTGATGCTGACTAAGAGCCTCCGATCTGAGTATAAGACACCGACACCTCCTGCACACAAGGTGCTGGCAAATCGCATTACTGCGAGGGATCCAGGGAATGCTCCGGCATCTGGTGATCGCCTCTCGTTTGTGTACTTCAAGCAGCCTGCTAGCTTCAAGGGCACACAGGGAGACCGTATCGAGACGCCAGCCTTCATGAAGGCGAATAACCTGAAGCCGGATCCGGAATTCTACATTGACCACCAGCTCAAGAATCCAGTTGGCCAGCTATTCAGTATTCTGGTGGACAAGCTGCCTGGGGCTAGGCCTCCCAACAGGGGGTGGTCGTCGGATCCGGATATTCAGCTGGCAGAGAGGGAGCTCTATGCACAGGACTACCTGTTCAAGTCGCTGATGGCTGCAAAGAAGCCTGGCACCTTGCTGAGTATGTGGTCAGTGCCTGAGGGTACACTGAAGGCACCTCCTGCTCAGGCGATTGTCAGGAGATCGGCTAGAGTCAGTGAGGCAAAAGGTCAGACAAGGATGGACTCGTTCTTTGAGGCGAGGATGTTGGTTGCTGATATGAAGAAGACTCGTGTAGCAAAAGATAGGAAGAATTAGTATGTCTGATCAGGTCCGAATAAATACAATAGACGCTGCAGATGCAAGGGCTGTCATAGACGGCTGGGCATTAGAAGACAACTATTACGGTAGCATGGATCCGGAAAAGTCTGTGGCTGGTGAGATTAATCAGAAGGCTCGTGGCTATCCCTATGTTCAGACATCAGAAGGCGAGGCTGGTAGCATGATGGTGAAGACTAGCGTGCCAATTGAAGGTCCTTTGAGCCTCGTTTATCTAGATGGTCGGTCAGATTCTGGTTTGCCGCACACTCGGGGTCTGAAGGGAATCGCCTTGCCAGTTTTTTTACTTTGGAACCCACGTCCTGAGACTCTAGATCATGAGATTGTTCACCTGTCTCAGAAACAGTTCAGAGAAAGGTGGTGGAGATTCTACAGGGATAAATGGTCCTTTGAAATTGCAACTCCTGAGCAATTTACGTCAGTCCCTTTAAAATGGAGGTCGAGAAGACGCATTAATCCTGACACTCTGGGATCTCCTTATGTTGTCTGGAAAGGTCGGTACATACCCTTGTCTGTTTATGTGAGTGAGTCTAACCCTGATCTGAAAAAATGCAAGAGAGGGTTTTGGGATCTAAATATGAGCCAGTGGACGTGGGAAGCTCCTTCCGGTTGGATTGAACTGTTTGGTAGTGGATTTAATGATGAGCATCCGAATGAGATTGCAGCTCATTGGATTGACGGGTCTGCTGGGTCAGAAAGGAAGAATTTTCATCTAAATCTTATATAGATGAGTGGTATTGTAAAGAATACGTCAAGAAGAAAGCACAGGAATGTACAGAGTGGGGGTAAATTAAGAGCCTTAAAAGAATTTATTAATCAAGTTTATGTAAAACTTCCTGAAGAAAAAAGAGGCTTGAGTGCTGATCAACTAAAACAGCAGTATGAAATAATCAATGATAATTACGGAAATTTAGATGACGACGATCTTAAAGAAATAGAAAAAAATAACGATACAAATAAAAAGATAAGTAATTATTTGCAAACTAGTCAAGATTTCCCAACCGAAAAAGAACTTAAAGGTGAAGGCTTCACTGCTAATGAATTAAGTAATTGGATACCTAATATTTCAATACATAATACTAGCTTTATGTCTGGTTATGGAGATGTGAGCTATAACTTGGAGGAATTAAAGAAAAAAGATTCGGGGCCACTTCGTAATGCACTTATAGATAGGTATCTTGAATTTAGAAGGTTTAATGACCTACTTAAATCAACTGATCAGCGAGAGAAAGATCAACGATTCCTACAGGTTCAACAGCAGGCAGCTCTGCAAAAACAACAGCAACAGCAACAGCAACAGCAACCGCAACAGCAACAGCAACAGCAACAGCAACAGCAACAGCAACAGCAACAGCCGGCTACAGGATCATCCTCTCCATCAACACCAGCATCTCCATCAACTCCATCAACACCAGTATCTCCATCAACTCCATCAACTCCATCAACTCCATTTGAACCAAAGACTCCATTTGAACCAAAGACACCATTTGAACCAAAGACTCCATTTGAACCAAAGACTCCGCCGCCTCAACCACAGACACCTGCGGGCGAGTCACCACCAACTCCTGCTGCAATCTCTAAAGATCCCTCTTCACCTACCTCTTCACCTACCTCTTCACCTACCTCTTCACCTACCTCTTCATCTACCTCTTTATCATCTGGAAGTAATGGTGGAGGAAGTCCTGTTGCTACCCCTAGGGATTCACAAATTAACCTTATTGATTTTTCTCTTGTTATCGAATCCATATTCAAAGGTACCCCATACACCCCCAGTCCCTCAACTAATGAAATAAAGGCCAAAAAATTAAAGGCCTTAGCGCATATTCTAGATTTATATATAAAATGTGTTAAATCATTCGATAAGAGCAACATAACCGCATATTTTGAAAAGTTAGAGGCCTATCGCGAGTATATTGCAAAGCTCTCTTATATGATTATAGTATCAGAAAATAATGAATACGCAGATATAGCTGAAAAGAAATCTTTTACTGAGATTGATGCCATAGCAGACGCTAAATATAAGGATGTTATAAAAACCAAATTTGGCGAACAATCAATGTATTATGAGGCATTGTATAAGGGTATAGATCAAGACTGTATCGGTGTATTAGAAGTAATGTCGATGATATGTGATAAAGAACGAGGAATAACATATAAGAAGGAGGATTTTGAGCAGATAAAAAAGGCTGGAACTATGCCCTCTCATTTAGAAATTTTATCTGTAATTTGCGGAGGTAGTGATCAGAAAATGTATGAGAATTACTATAATAGCATCTTTATGAATTATGCAGTATTCTTTCCAAAAGAACTAAAGCTCGGACCTATTAGTACTGGACCAGCAGCTACAACCGCACCTGCAACTCCACCTGCACAAGAAGGTGGAGAAGACCCTGCATTCGCAGGGTTAAAAAAAAAAGTCTGCTATGATGCTTTAATGGATCCCAATATAAGATCTCGCGAACGATTATTAGAACTTTTAAAAAGTGTCAGGCCACCTCTAAATACAGAGGACTATAAATCTTTAACAGCTAAAGAAGCTCTTAAACTAGACCAACAGCTTGCGCTATTTGATGGTTATGTTAATCAGCATAAGAAGGTCACGTCTGATAAGACAAAGGAAATTGATACAAATGAATTAGAAGTAAATAAAATAAAGCAGCTGGCTCTAATTGCATTGAATTATAATAAGTTAACAAACTTCTGTTTAAGAAATAATCAGTTGATGGCAGCCTTACTATATTTGAACATGGAAAATCTTCTCCTTCAGGCGGGTACAGGTCAAGGTAAATCCTATATTATAGCGACTATTGCAATCCTCCTTAGAAAATTATTTCCGAATTCTGCAGTTCATGTTCTTACTTCAACAAACGCTCTTGCAGCAGATGGCTTTAAAGATGCATTACCATTAATAAAGGCGTGCCTTGGTGAAAAGGCGGCATCCTTAATAGGCGATGATAGTTTTAAATCTGCTGGCACAGCACTAAGTATAATATACGGAACACCTTATGATTTTGAATCTATGGCATTAAAGGAGGCATCTGATAGAAATTTTGTATTTACAGATCCAGTTGCAGTTCCCCGTATCGTCCTCCTAGATGAATCCGACGCAAATCTGATTGATTCTGCGTATGGAACAGTAGTACAATCAGATCCTGATCCTGATAATGAAATAATTAAAATTATCTTGAATAAAATTGCCGATGGGGTTAAGACACTCAATTCTAAGGAATTATCAGCTGCCGATATTAAGAATATAGACGATCAAACATTTACAGAGAATTTTAAAGAAGAAATAAAGGCGACTATAAACGAAGATGATGCAACGAAGGCTGCAGTATTCAAAGAGATCGAAGACCGCTACAATCGTGAAAAGGGTGCGTGGATAAAAAATGCACATAAGGTCTTTAAAACCGACGAGTATAAGAATGGTGAGAATTTTAATTTGAAAAAGTCACTTCAGTCAGAAATCGAATTTTTAGTTAATGGATTAACTAATACTAGTAAGTTACATGGGATATTAACTAGCGCAATTGCAAATTTCAAGCGTGACGAAAAAAAGGCCACTCTACACGCTATCAAAGATTTATTTGATCAACATTTAGATGATGATTCTGTTATTAAAACGGAAATATCTTCAATGAAGCCTGAATTGCGTTCATGCTTTAATAGAATTAATAGTATAATTGATGATATAATAGAATCAACTGATTTTGAAGTAGTAGATCAGTTCAATTATGTAATGCCTGAAATAGAAGGATTGATTTTTACAGGTGCTATAGAATATTTAGATTCTTCTGGTCAAATCATCGGCAATATGAAATACGGAGAGGGTATACAACAGTTTTTGGAATTACGCGAATTAAAGAGTATAATCAGTGATTTTTCATTGAGTTATAAGGCATTTTCATTGAATCGTTATATACGTGAATCTCAGCACTTATTTGGGCTTTCTGGGACATCTGGATTACAGAAGGATCTTCGTGATTTTCAAATGTTAGTATGGAATATAAATAAGCCCCCTGTAATTCTACCAGAGTTTGCTGAGCCACAATTAAAAGAAGAAGGGACAAGAATAAAAATAAAGGAGGATCAAGGAAATGATAAATGGAATGAAGCCATATTACAAGAAATTACAGATAGAGAGGGGGCACAGCCAGTGTTAGTAGTTACAGAATCTCCAGCTAAAGCAACCGAATTAATTGAGTACCTTAATTCCAAGGGCAAACCCCCTGGATTTTATAAGGAGATTACAAACTCATATGCAATACAAACAATGCTGGTACCAGGTAACTTAATTATTACAACTAATTTAGGAGGTAGAGGCACAGATTACAAGGTTGACTTTAAAACAGCGCCAAAGGGTCTCCACGTAATTGTTGGTTATGATACGGATGAACCGAGAAATTTAATTCAGGCCATTGGTCGTGCAGGGAGAGCAGGAATGCCTGGTACTTGGAGAATGATTAGCTTTGGAGAAACACTGAAGCAAAACCAGGATATTGAAAAAATTAGACGCGGTGTCAGTGATACCATAGTAAGAGATATTGCCTTTGAAGTATACCTGTTTTTGGAAGGGGTTGTCTACAAGGATAATGCCGATAGTATCGAAAAAATACAGAAGTGGTTGTCGAGATCTGATGTGAATCAGCAGTTTATAGATACTGTATTTGATAATATACCTACGGAATTGGAGCCGGCGGAGAAAGTGACTGAGCATACTAAGAAAGTCTCTGGATCATTTTTAACTATGGCTGCAAATGAATTGGCTGCAGAAAAGCCGACAGATACAAATATACAGGGTCTAGAAACGAAGATCCTGCCATTTATACAGGAAATAATTAGATTGAAGTTGAAACCATTTAATGCTGCGGATTCTCCGAAGTTGCACGTACAGGCAATTCTAGCTGCAGCTAAACAGAGAGCAGCGGCAGCCCAACAGCAACAAGCGGCGGCTGCAGCTGCGGCAGCAGCAAAGAAGGCTGCAGAGGAGGCTGCGGCAGCGGCAGCTGCTAAGAAGGCTGCAGAGGAGGCTGCAGCCGCGGCAGCTGCTAAGAAGGTTGCAGAGGAGGCTGCGGCAGCGGCAGCTGCTAAGAAGGCTGCAGAGGAGGCTGCAGCCGCGGCAGCTGCTAAGAAGGTTGCAGAGGAGGCTGCGGCAGCAGCAGCTGCTAAGAAGGCTGAAGAGGAGGCGGCAGCTGCTGCAGCTGCAAAGAAGGCTGCAGAGGAGGCTGCGGCCGCTGCTGCTGCAAAGAAGGCTGCAGAGGAAGCTGCGGCCGCAGCGGCAGCAAAGAAGGCTGAAGAGGAAGCTGCTGCTGCAGCTGCTGCAGCAAAGAAGGCTGAAGAGGATGCTGCTGCAAAGAGAGCTGCAGAGGAGGCAGCTGCTGCAGCTGCAAAGAAGGCTGAAGAGGAGGCAGCTGCTGCAGCAAAGAAGGCAGAAGAGGAAGCGGCAGCAGCAGCGGCAGCAGCAGCGGCGGCGGCAGCACAAGCAAAAGCTAATAAAAATGCAGCAAATGCTGCAGCTGCGGCAGAAGCTAAAAGATTAGCAGAAGAAGCAGCGGCTGCAGCGGCGGCTGCTGCTGCTGAAGCAGCGCAGAAACAGAAGGAGAGAGAGGAAGCAGAAGCAGCAGCAGCGGCAGCAAAGAAAGCTGAAGAGGAAGCAGCAGCAGCGGCAGCAAAGAAAGCTGCTGAAGAAGCGGCAGCAGCGGCAGCAAAGAAAGCTGCTGAAGAAGCGGCAGCAGCGGCAGCAAAGAAAGCTGAAGAGGAGGCGGCTGCAGCTGCTGCGGCAAAGAAAGCTGAAGAGGAGGCGGCTGCAGCTGCTGCGGCAAAGAAGGCTGAAGAAGAGGCAGCTGCAGCGGCAGCTGCAAAGAAGGCTGAAGAGGAAGCTGCTGCAGCGGCAGCAGCGGCGGCTGCAAAGAAGGCTGATGAGGATGCGGCAGCGGCAGCAGCATCAGCAGCTGCAGCAGCAGCCGAAGCAGCAGCCGCCGAAGCAGCTCCAGCAGCAGCTGCAGTTCTGGCGGCAGCACAAGCAGCAGCGGCAGCAGAAGCAGCAGCCGAAGCAGCTGCAAAGAAGGCTGAAGAGGAGGCTGCTGCAAAGCCCTATTTATTAGCATCTCCTGTAGATCCTGGTACACAGGGAATACAGAAAGGTACAATCATCGTACAGAAAGAAGGCCCAATAATAACTTTACAAACTAAAGACTGCATTCAAATTACTGATCCTAAAACAGGCAAGACTGTGCAATACAGAATAGATAGTTTTGATATATTTGTAGATGATACAACTAAATTTGATAAGAAGATGCATGTTACAGAATGGAGAAACGGTGCGTGGAATCCAGATAAACTTGCAAATAAGACCCTAGGTACCGATGATTTCCTTAAAATTGTAAAAATGGACCACTGCCCTGATTATATTGTTCCAGCTGCTACAACAGAAGGTTCTGGTTCTGGAACATTATCTATTAAACAATTGAAGGTCTTAGGCTTAGATCCAAATACTCCTGTAATTATTAATCAAGGAACCACTGGTATAGGATCTGGATTATACCCTGGTGCGCCTGCTCAGACATTATCGGTTGGAGGCAAAGTAGGTCTTGTAACGAATAAACCTCTAGATTTTACTATTGATCAAGCATTATTAAAAATTGCAGGAATTCCTAGCGGTTCGCCCCTAGTACCACTTGAATTGTCTAATAATGCAATAGTAGCCGTACCAGCAGGCTCTTTACAAACCCAAACAAATCCTGCACTTTATAAAAGCAAACTGGAAGAATTTGTAAGGAGTAGATCATTAGGTGGCGCAGGTATCTCAGGTGGCGCAGGTGGCTCAGGTAGCTCAGGTGGCGCAGGTGGCTCAGGTAGCGCAGGCAAAGGTAGAAAAAAGAAGGGAGTGGCTATTTTTCTAAAAGAAAAAGGAATCAAGGAAGGAGATCTTATTAGAATTACAAGCCCAGAAGGCTATATTCAAAATCTAAAAAGTCTGTCAGAAGCAAACTATCCAGTAAAATTTAATGAAACATTCATTGGCCGTTATTTAGATCGTACTAGTGCTGATATGTACAAGCTAGTGAATTTTAGATTTGGTCCTGTAGAGGAACAATATGATAAAGAAAAGTTACCTTTTATTCTGGTCAAACATGATGAAAGTGGACCAGATAAAGATAAATTTGTAGTATTAACTGCAGCTGAAAATATTGAAATACTAAAGCCGTTTAAGGGTGGCTCTTCAAGACGTAAACGCTCAACATCTAAACCCAAGACAAGAAGCAAGACATCCAAACGTAGATCTAGAAGTAATTCTACCGCGTAAATAGGTAGCAGTGGAATGTTTGATGCGTCAGAAATAGGCCTAACCTGGCGAGGTACATTAGACACATTGTCTAGTGTACCCCAGTCAAAATGTGCAGCTGTAGATGATAATGGTCTGATGAGAGACCACACCGGCAAGCTGCGCTCAATTCTACAGATTGAGGAAACTGTAGTAGATTCTACCTTTGGAAAACTTGTTTGGGCTAAAAAGCGTGTATTAGATACTACAACCTATAAAGATGTCCTAGTAAAAAAGCCGTCATCACAACGACATACAAAGCAGGAAGCAGTGATACAATGGCTCTGTCATAAGGCACTCGCAGCCGCGGATCTCTCCGCCCATTGCCCTGCGGTCTATGATCTTTTTACATATAAGAATGCTCTCTGGTTCTCAATGACACCTATATACAATGCACCTATCCTAGACGCCTATCTCAAGTCCTTGCCAACTTGGCGTATGAAACATCAATCAAATGGTCATATACTCCTCAAAATAGTCTTACAAATCGCAATGTGCTGCCATGTCTTGGAACGAATCGGGTTCAACCACCGCGATCTGAAGCCAGATAATATTCTTATAAAACCCGAGGATCTGAAAGTCCATACCTTGATCACTCAAGACTGCACAATAACCATACAAGCATCACCAACTGCCACCCTGGTTGATTTCGGCTTCTCCTGTCTCGGCCCAGGTAAGATGCCATGGATCCAAGCGGGCGACGATGTCCTGTCGACCTTTGATGCATGTCCGAGAGTGGGTCGTGACATATTCATGCTGCTAGTCTTTCTCTTATGGCAGAAAGATATACAGGAGAGCCTCACAGATGAGTACTTGGATTTTCTGAAGTCATCTTTGCGTCTAACAACGGAAAGATGGAAACAGATGCAAAAAAACTCCAATCCGGTTGAGTGGATCTACAGTTTAATCACGGAGAGAGGATTCGAATGCCCTGCCTTGACGCCTTTCACGTGGATTCAGACTTGTGCGACCAGATTTCCTGAATTAGTGTCCATAACAAACCAACCGGCCTCTCTGATAGTCTGATCATTACTTTTAACAGAACTTCCGAACCACTTATCGGGGCAACAGATTATGCGCTCATCATGTGGATAGTAGTAGGAGTTGAGCCAAGCCGCCCACCAACTATAGGAGGAGTTGGACAGAATGAGATGATTGAAATAAGTGAGTGATGTGAAATCCACTGATGCATTCCCATATACTATAAGATCTCCCTCCCTGAACATGTTCGCCTTAACCCACTCAGGATCTTCAGTGAACCAGCATGTTTGCTGTTGTAGGCCAGTCTTACTTTCAATGAAGGTGCGTGCGCCTGTATAATACTCTGCTTTGCAGACAAGATGATACTCAGCCACCTTCAGATAATCCCCACGACGTACATGTGCTCCAATCCAATTTGGCTGCATGAGCATACCAGCCTTTACTAGAGATTCTATAGAAGCTACTAGCAAAGGCTGCGGCGGCTTGAATAAGATGCGGAGATCTTCAGTGTAGTCATTAAAATAGAGACTTGACTGGAAATAACCGAAGAGTCTATAGTATCCTGACCTCTCTAGGGTTGATAGTTCAGGGAGAGGAACATAGGCAAATCCCTTCTCACTAATGGTTATCCAATTCGTTGATGCATATTCCTGAGGAGACATAAAGGTCCATGTGGAAGGATCGAGGTACTCCTCCCAGACGGGTCGCCTATCAGGGGCATGATCCCAGGTTCTCGGTAGGACGAGTTTCATTGAGTGGCGTTTGGCGTAGGCATAAGCTGTCGCAATCTGAAACAGCTGATTACCCATCCCCCCCATCAGGTGAACTGTTAGAATTGGCTGCTTCTGTGGCTCCATCTGTATCTGTATTTACAACTATAGAGGCACGTTTAGATCGTAAAACGTAGGCTGGTGGCCACTTAGTCAGTTTCTTATATGGCGGAATGGGCTTTATAGGCAGAGGAATATTTCTATACGTGGCTATAACAACCCATCTGGGCTGTAGGAGGGGTTTGCCGGCCATCGTCTAATCTAAAAGATGCGCTCTAAATTTATGTAGGATGACGAAGGACAAGACGAAAGAAAAAATTCCAAAGGCGGTGAGAGAGCAACTCTGGGTACGTGACATGGGCCAGGCATTCCAGGGTAAGTGTAAGACTGCATGGTGTAAAAATATAGTGACTGTCTTTGATTTTCAGTGCGGACATGATATACCGGAATCAAAGGGAGGGCCGACTACTCTTAACAATATGGTTGTAATCTGCAGTAGGTGTAATTTGAGCATGGGAAGCCAGTACACATTTACAGAGTGGTCTCAGAAATTCTATATTGAAGTGAAAACTAAGCTGACATTTATGCAACGGTGGTTTTATTGTTGTTTTTAATGTAACATGCGTTTGTAAAATTGATTTACATACACGCGTCATATTTATCATCCAAGATGTCAGCTAGTCCTCTTTATTCTTATACAGCATTTGCATTTGCAATGACAATGACTCCTTCAGTCATTCCATCACCCTCACCTCCTTCACCAACCCAATCTTTATCAAGCACAAGCACAAATACAGCCTCGGCATCTTGGTCGCCCATCAGCTCGTCACCCATGTGGTCTGCAACTCTTTCACCCTCTACTGCATTTACTCCATACGTCGCTACATCATCATCACCAACTGCAACCTCGCTTCTTACCCTACAGCCATCGCAAGCAACATCGCCCGCAAACAGTGGTATAACAGTAGGCGATTTATCTGCAGTCTGTATTGTACTAGGAGGGTTGCTTTTCGTTTCCATGGTGTATGCCATACATTATAATAATAAGTACAAAAAAGAGAAAATTATTCGATCTGCAGATATTCGATCAAACCCGATGCATTCTCAGGTGAGGTACGTTGTGCCAAACTAGTCTTGGCTTTCAAACATAGAAGACATTCTTCAGCCCATACTCTCTCATGCACTTGTCAAGAAAGACCTTGCACTGAGGGCACGGGGTAGAGTTCTTGAACTGATCATCACCTTCAGATTTAGGATTTCTAGAAACACGTACCACATACATGGTAGCTCCTGCCATCTCATGGATATTGCCGAGTTCCTTAATGACATTTTTTTCGGCGTGGATACTGGACTGGGAATAACCGGATCCGCGACTACGAGATCCAAAGCCGTTTGTAGCCTGGGCAATAATCTTGCCTCTCTTGATCAAGGTTGCAACGTGAATAGAAGCGAAATGTGCATAGCGCAGATTAATAGTACGTGGATTACTAATAATCTGATCTAGTAGTTTTTGTTCACTTTGTTTCATTTTGAGGTTACCTTAGATAGACTCAGCGAGGCTATCAATTTTTTGCTAACCACTGGCGCATCTTTTCTTTCAGACCCATCTTATACTTCGCCCAGGTCATCAGTAGAGTCTTTCTGTATTGCTCCATCTGCTCCTTATCATTGAGTAAGTGATGCATGATAGCAGTGGCCTGGTCCCAGTTGTCAATCTTAAGAAAGGGGATCTCATTATTGAAAATTTGTAACCATGTCTCTGTAGCTGGCTCATTTAGGAAGAGTGGGATACAACCGCAGTCCAATGCCTCGTAGAATCGGTAGGTCTCTACATTCTGACCACCAGGACAGGCCACAAATTTGCTGTTTAGCAGGAGGGAGGTATACTCATCCTCCTTCAGCTGCCCAGGATCATTCCAGTCCTCAAACCACTTGACATAGTTTTTCTGGATTGCATTTAGGGGTGCCATTTTCTTAGAACGTTCCATCCAGTCTGTGCCGGCGAAGGACCAGCTCAGCTCGCGGAAAGGGAGGTCAGGTGTTGAGAGATGGGGTACATCGCGATTGCCTCTGAATTGCCAGTGATAGCCTAGTGGTATGACGAGCACCTTCTCCTTAGGAAGATCAGGCCTTGTATAAATTCTTAGGACACCAGTGACCTCTGGCCAGGAATAATAGTCAATGGGGTCAGTGCCATACTCATCAGCCAAGTGAATGACTTGGAATTTCTTGCCGAAGGAGACTAGGGTTGAAAGCCACTGTAGTTGTTTATCCCAGAGAGTCTTTATTACGATAACGACAATCTGCTCATACCCTTCTAAAGGGTCTGATATTGATACGGGTTCAATGATGAACTCTTGCTGAAAGAGGTCTTGCAGCCATTTGCCCTCGTATAGGCTACTGGTGGTGACCTTACACTGATCCAGACTGAGGAAACGTGGACCCTTTTTTACAAGTGGAGCAGCAGCTACGCTAGTAGCCACAGGAGTAGCTACGCTTGTAGCCACAGGAGCAGCTACGCTTGCAGCTACGCTAGTACTTTTAACTGGAGGATTAACCAATGCCTGATCCACCTCAACAATAGAAGCGCTTATTTGTAAGGGTGCTCCCTTTGCCATCTGTTCCTGAATCTCCTCCGCACTGAAGCGCTCATCATTGTTCCACAGATCACTATCAAAGTTATCCACGCGGCTGAAATTATTAAACTGGGCAGACTGATAGGCGGGATCATCATCCTGTGAAGCTCCTGCAACGAGAGGGTCCAAAACATACAGGTTCATCTTATCAACCCTGTTACAGACCATGTGATCCGCGCTGGTCCAGTATCCATCTCTCTCTAGGATGGAACCCAAAATCTTCTCAGCGCCACGCCTAGACAGTACATAGGCATAGGCACAGAAATGAAAGTAGGTATTCGGCTCCTTCTGTCCAAATATCTTATTAGGCGCAACCTTGCAGAGACCAGGTCCAACCCTCTCCAGTGAATTAGCAAAGGCTCCCCTATTAGGCGGCAAGATACCACCTAGGTAGACACAGTCCCATCCTGCAGGTAAAGACTTGTAAGCAGTTGTCCAGGCCTCACGCCACCCTGGTGCCAGCCTCGCATCATCCTCCATAATTAAGAATGACTGGATATCAGGTGGCTCTGAGATCAGCATATTCCACAGCTTCAGATGACTCAATGCACAGCCCATTACAGCCTTCTTCCAAAAGAAGTCATTTGTCTTGAATAGGCGGCACAACGATGGCGTCAATGAAAGCTTCAGGCCATCATATGCTGCTAGCCGGCGCACATGTCCCTTCAAATCTGGATGCGCCTTCAAGAAGTTTTCCTTGCGATCCTGTCTTCTATCCAGATTAATAACAAAGGCATCGTCGATCCCTTCTAGGAGAGGCTTATGAGAAACGAAGGAGCCGCGGTGTACATAGATTGATAGGCCACTGTGGAAGGTGGTTCTCGCAGATTCAGACCCATATACCTTATTTAGTGGAAAACGCTTGATACTCATGCGACCCGATAAAATGCTCAGAATACTCTGGTCGTGACGGTGGCCTGTAGGATGGCCATCGGGACCGATACCTGACCACTTATCTCCAACGACAATATCAGGATCCTGACCAAGCCTGTATGCATCGGCAAAGAGCTTGGTTGGCACAGGGTGGCCGGCAATAAAGGCACAGGAGCCGGCCCATAGCTGCTGCTCTTCCTTCTCCTTATCTGTTACCTTTAGAAGCTCACAGAAGGTCTCGTGGCACCAGTGCTTATTCTTCTGATTGGGATCCTCTAGAAGAGCAATACCGTTATTGAAAGCATCATGTAGCCACTCGCCAGGCCATCTGAGTAATACAGATGCACAGTCCATGTAAAAGATAAGGCTACCCTTTAGAGCTTCTTCTCTTGTAACTGTGTCCAAGATCCAGAGCTTCCAGGCATAGTGCTTAGCCGCCCAGAAATCTGAAAAGCCCGATGGCGTCTCTGTAGGAAATCTGACAAACCCTACTTCAGGGAACTTCTCTTGGGTCATCTTCAGACTGGAATCTGAGACATCGGATCCGACGTAGACTCTTGCTTTTTGTCCGTGGGACTTGATTGAGTTGAGCCACATAATAAGAAAGGGCCAGAAACGCTGAGTGGCAGCCGTTGTGAATAGTGTGCCAGACCCAGGATTACTGACCACTTGATGACTCTCCACATGCACATGCTTAGAATCAGGAACAGTAGGGGGTACGGGTCTAGTTTCATCTACTGATAAATTGCTCACGTCCTTTATCCCATTCTTTGCTGCGCCAGGTCTCATCGTATCAGCCTCTGCGCTAGTCTTTGCACCTAAGAAGGATGGTAGCCCTGGCACTAGGTCTTCCCTATTTGCAATGGTGAGGAAGCGCTTAACCATCTCGGCAAAGGTACGCCTTACAAGGTCACGAGAATACGAGCTGAGTGCCGGCACCGCCTGCATCTCTTCCATCTTTTTAGGATCAGACTCTAGCTTGTCCACCAGCTCAATCAAGTCCGCTTCAGACTTACATTGATTAGCATTCAAGAATCCCTTCTCATTAAAGTCGCGGCCGACCTTGGGGTCACCCCAGTAAATAGGTATACACCCAGCTGCCTTGGCGTGCAAGATCTTCTCGGTAGTGTAGCCAGGCGCAGACTGGTTCTCGTAGGCTAGACAAAAGCGATAGCTTTTCAGAAACTTGTGCTTCAGAAGCTCACCACCACCGCCTCCCAGGCCAGCAAAAATGTCTGAGCCAACATTGTTATAGAGACGACCAGCCGAATCAACTGTCTTGTACTTGTTAAGAGTAGTGAAGGCCTTATTTCTGATAGGGTTTCTGGGGTTTGTTACTACGAAAGCACAGAATTTCTCTCTATTGCCAGGCTGCACAGTAGTACAGCTGTCAATGGGGAGGGGAATAGGATTCTGGATCTTCTCCAGGTCAGCACCGAACCAATCAATCTCAAACATCCAGAGGGGCATTCTGATGTATGTGTTATCTGACATATCGGGAAGCTTATAGCCGATATTGAGTTTCACGGATGCCTCATTATTTATAATAGGCTCAGTATTCTCACCAGTGAAATGAGCCTTGGGCCAGGTTAAAGGGAGTAAGCGCCATTCCTCGCCAAAGGGTCCAAAGATAGTCAGGGATGGCACAGAAGATCCGAGAGTGTCCTTAGAGTGCCCTTCTACATGCACCTTGCCCTTTAGTGCAGTCTCAAGAGCCAGAGTGAACATATTATATGACTCATTGAACCCGTCCCACATATCAGTAAATAGGACCTTGAATACCTGTGGCTCAACTGCCGCTAAAGGCTTAGGGGCGAGAGACTTGCTAGGTTGTAGAGGCAGCGGCAGTGGCTTACTAAGATTTATCACCTTCGTTAACGCTGCCGCCCAGGCATGAGCATGTGCAAGAGGGTAGAACCGCTCAATAATCTTCTTTCTTACTTCAGATAGTTCGTCTAAGGAGGTCACATAAGGCACCTTTTCTGTCTCCCACATTAAAGTGTGCAAGGCCTTGGCAGCCCCTGTCACACTGTTATTAGGATAGTAGAGTGTGTCCAAGCCATGACCAATAGATCTCAGAATCTCATTATTGTGGACAACAGGAATACCTACCCAAGCAGCCTCCAGATTAGCAGTTTTGAGTGTAATAAACCGAGAATGACTGACTATAACAGATTTAGGATCGTGTACCCAATCAATAATACGTTGACGGCCCATTAGATTAAAGCTCACATCTGGCAGCGACGAGTGCTTCAGAACATTCTCAGTGAAAAACTTATTCTCCTTTAGTATATCCATATTGTGAAATGTTATACGAGATACAGGCATCTTCTTTTGTAAGTGTGCATGTCTGACAATCACCATCGGCAGGGTGCAGGATGAGGTACTGGACGCATTTGTCTCTGAGATATGTAAAGACCAATTAGTGTCCTTAGGCACCATTGCATATACCTGGGTCCACGTGGGACTTTTTGTCGTCTTTCTATGTGCCTCAATAATATCTGGAGTCCAGACCCAGGGCACCGTAGTGATAGGTATACCAGGGTACAGTGTCTCAAGATATACTACATCATCAGGCTGGGTGTAGATATCGGCAAGCCAGATTGCTGAGATACCAGTTAGGTCTCGAGGACCCTTATTTGAATAGACGGATGCCTCAATATCAGTAAACAGTGACGGCTTTCTGTTATACCAGATGCACTTTTCTGCCAGAGTGGCTCTCTCATAGGCAGTTAAAAAGAAGACGGTCTCAATAACGATATCGAGCTTTTTGTTAACAGAGGCCTTTAGTTGATCCTCTAGCTTCACTCGCTTCGGGGCATCTTCCTTCAACTCGTGAACATCGTCCCACCAAACATCAGTAGCCCTGTCAGCGTCTTGCTTATGCAAAAAAATCACCTCGGCATTCATAGCTTGAAAGATCTTGGCAATTGCGAAGGATGCATTTGCATGACCTGCGCTGAACATGGAAAATCTGAAATCGGCGGTAATTCCCACACGCATTCTACCAGAATCAGGAGCAATCTTTTAGACCTGCGTGGTCATATTTAGTTCTAGATGGCAGTTCTGCAGCGGTGGCATTGATTGGACCAGTTCAATATCTTTTCTAAAGTTGCTATCTATGATAAAGTCATTGACGAGAGGCAGAAGAATAACATTTGGTACTTCCATCCCCCTCATGTGCTTTCGTTTGAAGATGACTTCTATGAGAGTAACGGGCATGTCTGAGTAAATAGGTGAATGAGAATAGAACCTTGCTACAATATCTAACAATGTACTAATATCATTAAGACTATACTGAAGAACAATATAGGTACCATTAATCATAACTCTACTTGGCTGAAACTCTGAGTTTAGCGCATTGAGAAGCTGCTCATTCGGTTTGATTTCAAGGAGCTCCTCTAGTACCTCTCGCATTGCTGTCTCAAAGTAGTTTTCACCGACCTTCCTAGATCCTCCAAATCCGCTGATGAGTTTGATGCCCTTCTTGGGCTGGTAGCCTGCTAGCACCACAGTGCCATCAGTAAAGAGACAGCCGGCACCGTCAAACTCAAGCATTGTTGCGCCGCCCCTAGGAGGCTCTGGCTTTTGCCAGGGAAGGCAGAGGAAGTTGTAGATTGATTGTAGGCAAGACATTTTGGTGTTGAACACCTGAATGACATACTCATATCAATTTTACTAGTTTATTTCCGATTCTTACGCGTCACACGAGTCTTACGTATTCTGCGAGTACCAGATCCTTTCAAATATGAAAGATCACTTAGAACATGTCTAGTATTAAACTTCTTAATCTCATTCAGATCCACCTTAAAATCCTTGATCAGATGCTTAACCACACGTACGACCTTATCGTGAGTTCTAAGTAATTCAGGTCTCTGCTGCTTGTAATTTGGATCATTTACCATTTCAAAAAGAGCATCACGAAGGTGAAGCATACCATTCACAATACTCTGTGCATAAGAATATTGAATATCGGGATCCTTAACTCCCACCAAGTAGCCTACGTGCTCTAACTCATTCTTGGCCCAAGCCATAACTCCGTGCACAGTCATTTCATATTTTTTGGAGGACATCTTATACTTTTACCCCCCATTTTAAATACGCCATTCTAGAAAGAGCCCAAAGCATATTTTACACACCTTTTCTAAAAAGTACAAAGAGTTACATATTGCCTGTAAAAATAGTCATCTTCTTGTTCATCTAATGAAAAATATGTCCACCATTGATGAAAGCCTATCGGATCTTCATACAGACATGATTCTGTAAAATATTCAACTGCCTCTTCAAACGGCGGAATAGAATAATTCAACGCCTTTATTCCCTTGTATGCAAAGATATCCTGGGGATAAATCTTCTCCTTGAAATTCATACAAACATTAATCATCGCCGACTTTTTTCTGAATGACAGGCCACCCCCCTGCATAGATGTATCCCATCCATAAGGTGCAGCAATATAATCATACTGCAATAGTTTATCTGGAATTGGCATTCTCAGATATGTATCCATTTCCATCATTAGCAGGTTCTCGGAAGGGAGTGACATATAGAAGCTGGCATTCTGAAGGAGCGCATTGTACTCATCCTTACCCGTCTTTGGATCCGGATCACCCTTAAACTGCTCTAACAAATGAACATCTTTGCCTTTAACTATCTCACGAATATACTCTATATTTGTATCGGAACACACAATGGCCATTGACCACCCCCTAGCAAAATATGCTGCATTATATATAATAAACTCTAGATTCGGATGAATACGTCTCTCAACAATCACAATGCATTTTTCAGAAGTTCTGGGTATAGAATACGATTCCCAGAAGTTCTTGAACATATCGAGATACTTGGTCTTGAGCACTGTAAAAATTCTCTCCTCCAGTTTAATACGTTTCTCGTGCCGTTTTTCGTCTGTTAGTTCAGAACACGACTCGGGGAAGTCTTTAAACATTTGAATTGAATCTGAATCTTCCATAATCTAGCCCAATAACTCTTGCCAGGCCTTTTGAACGTCGGGGTTGTAAGGGGAATGCCTCCACTTCAGAGTCTCAGCGGAAGCTCTATACCTCTCCTGGCTGCTAGTATGTTGTGTCTGCGCTCTCATCAGAGCTGCAGAACCCTCGACCACACTGTGGCCCTTGTAATAGTAGCCGATATCGTGCCAATCTGGTGCATTGTGAATAACCGGAAATCCAGCAACTAGGTACTCCAGAGTCATATAGTTGTACTGATTATTCCACTGGTGACATACTCCAGTTGCATGAGGATAGTCCTTCATGATACTAGGAATATCATGCCGGCCACTAAAGGTGATCTTACCATCCTTCACTAGCTCCAGATTCTGAAAGATTGTCTCCATGAAAAAGGTATTCTTCACCATTCTGTCCCCATTACCCACTAATACCTCAATGGGTCTCTTATTCATTCGGTAGCTGCGCTCAACAATCATAATAGGGATCAAGGCAGACTTCTGGAAACTGATATTCGGCTCCAGAATAATAAAGGTCTCTACCTCTCCTGCGGCCCTTGGCCGCCATCTCAGATTTCTAGTACCGTCCAGTGTCAAGATAGACGGGTCCCAGACATAGGGAGCGATCTTCATGGACTTAGGCACCGGCTCCACGTGATTAAGGACCGCTGCGTACTCCTCGTGCTGCTTATAGTGAGGAGACACCCAGATCTCGTCTAGTTCACCGACGACGTGATGGGCGAAATGCATACCGTGGTAGAACATCGGAGTTTCAATGTCAATGTTTAGAATATTGCCCAGATAGAGCTTAGCTACACGTGCTCCACTCATGCGGAACAGGCGCCGGAGACTGGGATCGATACTCATTCCAATCTCAAGATAGATGTGGATGGGAATGGGGGACTTGACGACTTCCTCCACCGTCAGCATGCGAACATGACGTAAGATAGATGGCACATTATTGATATCCTTCGGCTTATCATTCACAAGAAGAATAGGTGCGTAGCCCATGGAATCAAAGAGCTTGTAGAGGATATAGACGTTCTGAAAGAGACCATTGACAAATAGCGAATTGTCGTGGATGGTGGCAGTGGCTAGGAGGATAATTTTGCGACTCTGTAAAGGCTGCCAGGCTATAGGGAGAACACGGCAGGAATCAGAGGGCACTTGAGCACACTGATTCATGCCTGGGAGCGAGTCTAAGGAGTCCATTGCTTACCTAATTCTACAACTTCTTAGGCCTTTCTTATAAAGACGCAATCCATAAAAATGGTGCTGATGGAAATGCCGTACCGGTATTAGACCAGGAATATGCATTGAATCCACTAGTTGTAACAGTATTCAAAGTAATAAATACTGGTGATGAGCCAAAGAAGGTTGCTGTCACATTAGGTCTAGTTGCAAATGCAGATGCAAATGTTACAGATATGGTACCGGATCCATTCGTAGTATTAGATCCAGATGCAGTTATTCTGCCTGGACCAGTAGGTCCGGTAGGGCCTATAGGACCTGTAGGACCTATAGGCCCTGCAGCTCCGCCAACAGAACCGCCATCAGTAATAGTACTGGCTGTGTTGAGATACACCAGAATATCATTAGAGTATAAGCCGATATTACTTGCTAGATTCAGATTTGCTTCAATATTAATATATGGGTTGGTCGGTGTGAAATTGCTGAAATTATCAGCAAAAATAGTATGGGTTGTAGTATCAACCATGGTCAAGATATTAGCGACCTGTCCTTGAAGGACGCTGGTCGCATCGGTACCGCGAATATCTGAAGCGACATTCTGAAGAGGGACAATATTGACGATGAAGGGACTTGCGTTAGTCGACATGCTAGTTATCTTATAGGTATCATTTTAGATCACTCTTTTCCGAAAGGGCAGGCGAGCTCAGAATAGTCTGCAGGCGGAACCACCTCTACAGAAATCACATCGCGTGCCCAAGTGCCGATAAGATCCTCGCAGGAGCCCTTGTAGTCGCCGCCGCCCCGCCCGTTACCCTCGGCTGTCAGAAGAGAGAGGGGGTGAAATACTCTGCCGGTCTTTGTAACGTACTGCTTCTTTGTATGATTTACGATGAAGTTATGTGTGGCCATTATCTCGCAATAGTCTACTGGAAGATGAGGCATATACTCCTTATTGTCGCAAAGACTGTACAGATTCTCCTTGGAGCCAGGCTCGGGATCGGCATAGTCGCCGGCCCAGACAAGACGGGTCTTGTAGAAGATGCCGAGAGGGCTCAGGAGAAACTCGACGGCTGCTAGGAAGGAGTTGTGGATGTAGGAGTGCTCTACGAGCTTCATTCCGTTGTTGAAGGTGAATGCGCGAATGGCGGCACGGATGAATTCCTTATCGGCCTCATTGGTCTTGTCGGCAAGAAAGACTGCATTGTAGTACTGACCCATGGTGTGGTTATTTTAACCCATTTAGATTATTCAATTTTTTAACGTTTTGCGCTGCACTTTTAGAAAAAAGTGCGCAAAAAGAGAGGTTAGAGATATGAAGGTCTACAACTTTTTTGCGCGCTTTTTTTGAAAAAGCGCAGTCTAAACCCGGATTCTTTCTATAAGACAAATCACTCCCTACCGTAGACATGAACCAAGATGCAGATCTTGATTCAGAGTGGACCGATGAAAATAATGCGGGTGCAAACTATGCAAATTTCGCCAGACAGCTTCTCTATGACCGAACAAGCTACATGGGCAATAATTCCTATTATGCTTCTTTCTCTACCATCGTAAATCGTGGTCCACAGAATACACTCGTCGAGTTTGAAGATAAGCTTCCGGATACTGCTCTGAAGCCATATGGCAACACGAAATTTGAAACAGCGCGTAAAGATCAAACTACGCTCTTTTTAATTGACTCAAAAAATCGTGATAGGACTGCGTATCCTCAACCAACATCCTTCACTTTGAAGCCTCCGCGTGTTTATCAGAACGTGGCAAGTATCCAAGTAACCGAAATTAAACTCTTATCGTCATTCTTCTATTTCAGGGCGGCAAAGGGCAATACTTTCTTGCCGGTTATTGAACGAGGTAGAGAAAATATAAACAAATTCTTAGGATTTCCTCTGACGTATAATGTACAGGTTGCCGAGGGTAGTTACAATATCGGTGATCTACTTAATACATTGCAGATTCAAATGAACTACACTCCACTCTTCTATGATTATCCCACGGGATTCGCAGGGTTCGTAAATGCCTTCACAGCAAACGGTGACTTGAGTGTAAATTTCAATCAGCCTGGTGATACATATTACGACGCTCTCAATAAGAAGTATGTGGCAAATCCAACTATGGATCAGATATCATCGTATTACTGGGGATCTCGGTATGCAGGCCTGACACAATATACGGTTGATCAAGTGAAGGTAGCCTACTACTATCCTGTGCTTTATGAGGTCTTCTTGGATACCACCGATACTCTTGTATATCCCTTCTTAAATCTTAATCTCCCTGCTGGCCTACTAGAAAATGGTGACACAGTTTACACACATATCATTTTTAATTCAACAGGTATCAATGATCCAATTCTCTTAAGATTAATTGATCAGAATATCACTCTTCTAGATACATATAGGCTCCATCACACATTTCGGTTCTATCTAATTAACCGATATCAAGTCGCATATGATACAAATAGTCTGAGAGTAAATATTGTCACCCTTTCCCTGAATACATCTCTGATCAACCTTATTAATCTGACCAATGCCAGAAATCTGACGACTATTATTCAGAATATTGGCCTGACTCCCCAGACATTTTCGAACACATCTAACACTCTGAATCAGGCGAAGGTAGTCTTTGCAGACATGTATAACTACATTCAGACCCAGCTCACCACCTACTTCGCAGTGAACTATGCGACCTTTGCAGCCCAATACTTTCTCAATACGTCAAATGTGATTTTCATCCAGAATGGTCTGAATGCTGAGGGTGTGCGTACTGGCTATACCACCGAATACTTGCAATCAGGTCAGCAGCCCATTGCATCCACGGTTGCTTTATACTCCAACTCTCCAGGGTACTGGCCGAATTTCATCTCGGCAAATACCTATGTCTCAGGAATGACATCACCTCTTGGAGGTGGTATTAATTCGGACGGTATCAACCCCTCGACGTCAATGGTACCCTACAGTATAACATCAAGTAACTTCCAATTTGGTCTTGAGACAATTGATTCCTCTAACTATTTCATTCAGACATCTAGGGCTACTAGGAGTGTAGACTGTCTCGCAACGATTCAGCCTGCTCAGTACACAGTATTCAAGTTCAGATCTCAGGTACGTCAGACCCTACAAGTTGAGACCTTACCACTCCCTTACTACTACCGATTTGCAGGATATAATCAGCAAGGATTTATTAAGGGAATCTTAGATCCGAATAATTTGAATGTACCGCAAACATATTTTTCCACACCATATGAATTTCTCTACCAGTCAACGAATCAATTGATGGACTCATCTAATTATAATAGTGTACAACTGGAAGACATTGCTTCTCGGTCCTTCCAGGCAGCATTTGTTTCTTCGCCGATCCTCAGCTTGAATGTTCAGAGCAATTTTGCGCAATTAGAGTTTATTGCACCTTGGCCACCTGGTGTAGTAAGTACAGGTCTCTATTGCTATAATACGTCTCTGTCTTTCGTTGGTATAAATCAGGCTAGTCCAACAATTAGTACTAATCTCGGAACGAGTGTGCAGGCGTATGTGTATCACGATAGGGCAGCCTTCATGGCGGATCTGGCAACACCCTACAGAAGAAAGGAGAATCCACTTCATTACATAATTTCCAGCTCAGCTACTACCGATAGATCGGATCTAACTATAAATATCAGTACATTCTCAGGACAGCGCTATTACTCAATCTTCAGAAGTGCTGGGCTCTCTTTTGCGAATATGTCCTATCGGCCTGTAGTCTATACTGACACGAAATATGTGAATATCCGAACCGACTATATAGATTTTAGCCCCTTTGACAATCCTTCAGTAGGATCAAATCCGACGAACTTTCCCTTCGTAGAAAACTACAACTCCAACTACTTGCAGCTGCCTATTGGATCAACCTTGCAGGGGATCGACCCCTCAGATCCTAGATACAAGATCAGTGTGTCAGTAAAAGGAAAGCCAATTGGCTATGATATATCTGGTGTGAGCGATGACTTGACTGACTATCGCGGCTATATCAGTGGGCAACCAGGATTTGTTCCTGATACTATTTTCCGCATAGATCCTACCAATACCTTTACCTTCCAGGCGATTACGCCCTTTGACCCTGTAACAGGTTCGTATTTTGATGAGGGTACCGAAAATAGTATTTTAGAGCCAGAGACAAATGAAGTGTATAGTTACAAGGGAACTACCGCATCTCAGATAAAAATTGTCCATTGGTATGATGACTACTTTATTCCGAAACAATTAGATGACAATATCACAACGGCGAGTACAATTGGCTTCTCGCCATATGTCTGCTCTATTCAAGATTACATTACTGGATATCCTCTTGATGCAAATGGAAAGATATTATTTGGCCGAGGAGTCAATGCAATTGGCTTCTTACCAACGGACGGTGTGTACAATGTGAGCTCGTTCACATTTAAGAGTGCAATCTACCCTCTAGGAGGCACTGAACCAACGGTCGAAGATCCTAATACTGCTATTCAATACATGGGCGTTTTTACGGGATCTTACTTGGCCAGCAAGTTTATCGCCATCTCTAGTGCATTAACTGTGTTGAAATATACACAATCTAAGGTATATGCACCCTCTACCTTATCAAATACACCAGGATTCGGCGTCGAATTTGGAACATGGTATGAATTCGGATATGATCCTAGCTTTGTTGCGGCGAGCAATGTGAATCTTAATGGATATACACAGGCTAGTAATGAGCTGGTGAGCTATGATTCCATGTACTACATGGTACCCTTTAACGCGGCAGGCTCAAATCTGACCTTTACAAATCTGACAGGGAGTCTAGTACCATATCCTCTTACACAGGTAGTCAGCACAGGCTCATCATACTTTGGTCAGACAGTAAAGTCTATTGTAGGTACTACTCCTCAATTACAATATATTACACCGTCAACAGTTGCTAATCCTTATGCGCCTTATGGACCACAGGGTCTGATCCCCTACACTCAGTCACAGTATGAGCAGTCATTACCTATTATGACTAATTCCATCGGATTCCGCGAGTTTCAGAAGTTGGTGATAAATCAATTCGCTCTATTTCCTTTCAGGACCACCTTTTCTAACACACAGGGACCAATCACATCTGCCAATATAGGTCTAACGACATTCATGTCCGAGTATTCTGATACGCTGTATTTAGTAAATTCCCTGTCAAATGCCACTAATATCTCTAATGTCTTATTTACAAATCAGGGTGCCACATATGCTAGCTCAATCAGTACATCTATTTCTGTGCGTGGAGGAAATCTATCCTCTATGCAGTTCCTACTAAATGCGCCTAGTACACTGAATAATTACCCCTATGTCGGCCTATCAAATTTCTACAGCACCTTCCTCTTTCAGAAGATGGATTCAGATGGACCAAATTCCAATATAACTACAAGAAG
>Ga0114976_10000088_pt1 | contig 48295 bp, 49 predicted proteins | sample S_130805_EF_Meta_FD_87319 | JGI IMG/M metagenome (GOLD analysis project Ga0114976, IMG submission 87319) | Freshwater microbial communities from Lake Simoncouche, Canada to study carbon cycling - S_130805_EF_MetaG | ecosystem: Environmental > Aquatic > Freshwater > Lake | place: Lake... | reverse complement strand
GAGCAGTTCGCCGAACTGCGGGGCCGTTTTCAGGGCGACGACCTGCCGATGGACGAAATTCTTCGTCGTTGGCGGGAGCTACAGCCCCAGCTTCGCCAGCAGGCCCTCCGTCAAATGGCGGGGGCCTACGTGCAGTTGCCCTGGGAGGGGGGCCTCCGGCCGGTGGTGCCCACCCTGCTGCAGCAGAGCGATCTGGCCGTGGAGGATCCCGAATTGCCCGATCCGATGGCGATGTTGGCGCCCCTGGTGCTGGCTCGGCCGCTGCTGGTGGAGGGCCGGCTGCTGGCACCGGACGAGCCCGAGGCGGTGCTGCACCTGGAGTTGCTCCTGTCGAATTGGCTGGTGCGCAGCGCTGAACGGATCAGCGCCGAGGTGCTGGCCGCCGGTGCGGCCTGGCCTGAGTTGCGGCGCTATCTGTTGAGCCCGGAGCTGTTGGCCACCCGCAATTTGGAGCGGTTACGCAACCAGCTCAATGCCCAGCAGCGCTGGAGCAGCTGGGTGGAGCGGCCGCGGTGGCTTTACGAAAGCCGCCGCCCCCTCTTCCGGCTGGAGGGGGGACGGATTGATTCCATTGATCTGACTGAGCCCCGGGATGCGGAACTGCGGCAGTTGGGGTGGCCCCAGCAGCTGGTCACCCTGATGCTGGAAACCCGTGATGCACTGGCACCGCAACTGCAGGCGCTGCTGAAGGCACTGGGGGATCTGTTTGTGGTGGTGCTCACCCGGGTGCTGGGGCGGGCGATCGGCTTGGTCGGACGGGGCATCGCCCAGGGGATGGGCCGCAGCCTCGGTCGCGGCTGAGAGTTTTGGTCGTGCCGGCACTTGGTCGTGGCGGCACAATGACCCGAGCTGCCCTCCTGCTTTGCCGCGTCTGATCGCCTGGTTGCTTGCCTCTCTGCTGATCTTCTGCGGGGGCTGGGGGGCGGCGCCAGCCCTGGCCAGCCTCAGCGACGATCGTTACGACGGCAATATTTATTCTCTCTATGCCGGCAACGGTTCCCTGGTGCCGCCCCGCACCACCTTGGCCGAGGCCCGGGAAGCCGGCCGGGTGGTGGTGTTGGTGTACTACCTCGACGACAGCGCGGTCAGCAAGCAATTTGCCCCCGTGGTGTCCGAACTGCAACGGCTATGGGGCAAGGCGGTGGAGCTGTTGCCCCTGGTGACCGATCCCCTCCAGAACCGCAACGATCAAGGGCCCAGCGATCCTGCCCATTACTGGAACGGCACCATTCCCCAGGTGGTGGTGCTCGATGCTTCCGGCACGGTCCGTTTCGATGCCAGTGGTGCGGTGGATGTGGATGCGATCAACGCGGCGTTGAGTGCCGTCACCGGCATTCCCCTGCCGGAGGGCGGCAGCCTTAGTTCCACGGTCAGTTTCAACGAGCTCAACAGCGAAGTCGTCTCCCGTTCCCAATGAGCCAATCCAGCAGCGCTGGCAGCCGCCAGGAAACCGACAGCCTCGGCTCGATCGCCGTGCCGGCCGAGCACTACTGGGGGGCCCAGACCGAGCGCTCGCTCCACTTCTTTCCCTTCGGCCAGCGGATGCCCACGCCGCTGCTGCGGGCGTTCGGACAGCTGAAGGCGGCCTGTGCCGAGGCGAACATGGCGGCCGGTTGCCTGGATCCGGAGCTGGGGTTGTTGGTCGTGGCCGCCGCCGAAGAGGTGGCCGGTGGGGAGCTCGATGCGGAGTTCCCGCTCCGGATTTGGCAGACGGGGTCCGGCACCCAGACCAACATGAACGTCAACGAGGTGATTGCTAACCGGGCGATTGAGGCCTGGGGTGGGGTGCTGGGCAGTAAGCAGCCGATCCATCCCAATGACCATGTCAACCTCAGCCAATCCAGCAACGACACCTTTCCGACGGCCATGCACCTCGCTGTGGCCGGGGAGCTGCACCATGCCCTGATCCCCGCCCTGCGGGAGCTGGTGCACAGCCTGCAGGATCTGGCCAGCCGCTTCGCCGCGGTCATCAAGATCGGTCGCACCCATCGACAGGATGCGGTGCCCCTGAGCCTGGGGCAGGAGTTTGGAGGCTATGCAGCCCAGCTAGAGTTGGGGTTGGCCAGCCTGGAGGCCACCGTGCCCCAGGTGCATCAGTTGGCGATCGGGGGCACGGCGGTGGGCACGGGCCTGAATGCTCCCTCCGGTTATGGCGAGGCGGTGGCGGCACGGCTGCGCGAGCGGCTTGGCCTGCCGTTCACCAGCGCGCCCAATAAATTTCAGGCCCTGGCGGGGCACGAACCGCTGGCGGCGTGCCATGGCGCCCTCACCGTGCTGGCCGGCAGCCTGATCAAGATCGCCAATGACATCAGTTGGTTGGCCAGTGGCCCACGCAGTGGCCTGGGGGAATTGATCCTGCCGGAGAATGAACCGGGATCATCGATTATGCCGGGCAAGGTTAATCCTACTCAGTGTGAAAGCCTCACGATGGTGTGTGTGCAGGTGATGGGGAATAACACGTCCGTACAGATGGCAGCTAGCCAGGGTAATTTTGAGCTGAATGTATTTAAGCCCCTGATTGCCCATAATCTGCTGGAGAGCATTGCCCTGCTGGCCGGCGCCTGCACCAGTTTTCGTCGCTATTGCCTGGAGGGATTGCGCGCGGATGAATCCCGCATTGCCCGCTTGCTGGATCAGAGCCTGATGTTGGTCACGGCCCTCACTCCAGCCATCGGCTACGACCGGGCTGCCGCCATCGCCAAACATGCCCATGAGCATCGGCTGAGCCTGCGGGAGGCGGCCCTGGTTCTGGGGCTGATTGATGCGGAGGGTTTCGACCGCCTGGTTCAGCCCCAAACGATGATCTGAGATGGCTTAGAGCAGATTGGCGGCCAGTTCCGCCAGTTCGGATCGTTCGCCTCGGGTCAGGGTCATGTGGCCGGCGAGGGGCTGACCCTTAAAGCGTTCCACCACCCAGGTGAGGCCATTGCTTTCCGTGTCCACATAGGGGTTGTCTATCTGATAAGGATCGCCGGTGAGCACAATTTTCGTTCCTTGTCCCACCCTGGTCACGATGGTCTTGACCTCATGGGGTGTGAGGTTTTGGGCCTCATCCACCACCATGAACTGGCGTGGAATGGAGCGACCCCGGATGTAGCTGATCGCCTCCACTTCCAGCAGGCCCATTCCCTTGAGATCGGCCCAGCTGTTGCGCGCTTGCCGTTGGCTGGTGCGGTGGGCTGGGCTCTCCTCGCCCCCCCCAAGCAGAAACTCCAGGTTGTCGATGATCGGTTGCATCCAGGGGCCCATCTTCTCCTCGAGATCCCCGGGAAGAAAGCCGATGTCCTTTCCCAGGGGAATCACCGGCCGGGTGACCAGCAGCCGGTCGTAAAGCCGCTCGTCGGCCACCTGATGGAGGCCGGCCGCAAGAGCCAGCAGCGTTTTGCCGGTCCCGGCCTTGCCGATCAGCGTCACCAGCGGGACGGCTGGATCCAGCAGCAGATCGAGGGCGAAGGTCTGCTCACGGTTGCGGGGCTGGATGCGCCCGAGCCGCACCCGCGGGGCCCGTTGCAGGGGATGCAGGGTGCCGCTGCGGCCGTCGTAGCGGGCCAGCAGGGTGTGGTTGGGTTGGGCCTGGTTCACCAGGGTCACCCCCTCGTTGGCCAGGAGGGGTCGGGGGCTGATGGCGTCTGACCTGAGGCCGCCGCTCTCCTTGACCCGATCCATCTGCTCCGCCTCGGTCCACAGCTCGCAGAGCCCGGGATAGAGGTCGGCGATGTCCACCTTGTCGGTGGTGTAGTCCTGGGCGATCAGCCCCACCGCATCGGCCTTGATCCGGAGGTTGGTGTCCTTGGTTACCAGAATCACCGGGCTTTGACTGCCGATCACCTCTTGGAGACGTTGCTGCAGGGCCACGGCCAGGATGTGGTGATCGCCCTGGTCGCTGCGCAGCTCCGGCGGCAGCTGCTCCAGGGTCTCTTGGCGACAGAACGCCACGGTGAGCCGCCCGCCCGTGGCCGCGTCGATCACCACCCCGTCGGCCAGATTGCCGCGTTCGCGCAGCTCGTCCAGCAGCCGCGACACCTGGCGGGCATTCCGCCCCTTTTCCGAAGGATCCCGTTTGAAGCGGTCGATCTCCTCCACCACCTCGATCGGCACCACCACGTCGTTGTCCTGAAACCGGGTCAGGGCTAGGGGGTCGTGGAGCAGGACGTTGGTATCGAGAACAAAGGTCTTGCGCATGCCAGTCGGCTCGCCGGTGCCATGGGGCCGAAGTTAGGGCCACCTCGGCATCTACGCTCCGCCTCATCGTTATCGCCCGGATTTCAGGTTTGGCCTTGCTATCCCTACTGCTGATCGTCCTGCTCCTGCTTGGCCTGGTCCTGCTCTGGCTGGAGCTGCGCCACCGACTGCGGCCTGCCTCGCCGCTCCGGCTGAGTCCCGGGCCCTTCCAGGTGGAGCGCCAGGGGGACGGACTGCTGGTGAGCGGAGAGATCACGATCCACAATCCCCATCCGCGGATGGAGGTGATGGTTCCTGAAATTCGCCTGGCTCCGGTCACCCTCGGTCGTCTGGATCAGGCCGACGTGCGGATCGATTGCCGCATCACGCCCTTGCATCCCGATGAGGAAGCCCGCTCGGACGGCTACTGGGCTGCCTACATCGTGAAGGGCCTCAAACGCACGAATGCCCGCCTCCAGATCCGGCTGCAGGGTCCCGCTGGCGTCGATCTCGGTTCCCTTGTGGACACCCTCTGGCTGGAGGTGCACTGGGTGAACTATGGCCCGTTCGGTCGCCTCCAGCGCCGCGATGGAATTTTGGTGCCCTTGCAGAAGCCCGAACCGCTTCAGCCCTCGGAGGCCCCCTGGCGTGATGGCGAACGCTGTCGCGTCTTGCCCGTGCGCACCCACCTGCTCGGGGTTCTGGACGATGCCGGCGCCGTGCTGGAGCGCTACGCCGGCCACCTGAAACAGCCGGGGGATGTGCTCACCATCGGTGAAACCCCTTTGGCGGTGATGCAGGGGCGCTACCACCACCCGGCCACGGTGGAGCCGTCGATGTTGGCCCGGCTCCTGTGTCGGGTGTTTCACCCCACCAGCAGCCTGGCGACGGCCTGCGGGCTGCAGAGCCTGATTGACATCGTTGGTCCGGCCCGGGTGCTGGGGGCCTGGCTGATCGGGACTGCCCTCAAGCTCGTGGGGGCTAAGGGATGGTTCTACCGGTTGGCCGGAGATCAGGCTCGGCTGATTGATGACATCACCGGCACCACCCCCCCCTACGACCAGACCCTCGTGCTGGGGCCCGATCAGCCTGAGCAGTTCTGCAATCGCATGGCCGCCGCCCTCGGGGTGGCCGTGGCCGTGGTGGATGTCAACGATCTCGGCCGGGTCAAGGTGCTGGCGGCCAGCCAAGGCTGCGATGAGGCCTTGCTCCAGCGGGCCCTGCGTCCCAATCCGGCCGGGAATGCCAACGAGCGCACCCCCCTCGTCCTGGTGCGACCGTCCTGAGGCTGCGCCAGCGGTGCGTTGCGGCCACTTAAGATTTGAACAACGACATTATTTTCGCAGTTTCGGCATCGCCTCGCTGCTGCCCGGGACCCGTTCCATCAGCCCTCCCTCGCTGTGATCGCCGTGCCCCTTGCTGCCGAACCGCTGTCCGCTCCCCCGGTGCCTGAGGGATCGTTCCTCTGCCCGGCGATGGGTTCTGTGCTGCGTGCCCAAGCCGTTGCGAACGGCCCAAGCGCGGCCCAAGAGGGGGGGCTGATGATTGTGGTTTCCAGTCCTGGAATTTCGGGGCGGCCCGACCTCTCCAGCCAGCCGGACCTCAGCCCGGGTGAGGGGCCGCTCTCCCCCGCACCGGCTCCGCTGCCCTGGAGCGTCGACCCCCTGCAGGGTTGGCATCTGCCGTTACTGGATGACGCGGCAGTTCTGCCGTTGCAGCCGCTGGTGCAGCGCGCCGTCTTGCTGGAGTGGCCGGAGCGCTTGCTGGCAGCCCTGGTCCGGCGTCCACCGCTGGCGGCCCAGGTGCTCGTGGCCCTGCAACGGGAAAGTCGCAGCCGCCAGCGCGCCCTCGGTCTGATCGCCAGCCGCCGCATCAATCGCAGTGGCAGCTGCTGGCAGCTGGTCCACCTCACCGCCACGGCCCTGGCCTCAACGGTCCGGGCCCCCGGCCGGGCGGCCGTCACCACGGCTCTGCTGCGGGCGGCCCTGGAGCGCGGACGGGAGGCCACCAGCTGGATTGCCTTCGCCAATCCCTGCGACCGAGATCTCCTGGCCTGCCTGCGCGAGCAGGGGTTTCAACCCCAGCGCACCGAGGGACTCTGGCGCTGGCCCGTCCCCTCCTCCGTGGGTGCCGCTGGCCCGGCGCTGCCTCCTGCCTACGAGCTGCGCGCCCTGAATCGTCGTACCGCCCCCCTGCTCTGGCACCTGGAGCAGGCCGCCTGCCCGGCCCCCCTGCGCCAGTTGCTGGATCGCCGTCCTGAGGATCTGCTGGATCAGAGCCAGGGTCGGGGCTGGATGTTGGTGGATCCAACGCGCAACCAGGCCGTGGTGGCCGTGCGTTGGCTGGCGGATCATTCGGAGGGGGGCGCAGAAGTGGAACTCACCCTCCATCCCGGTTGGTCCCATCTGCTGGGGCCGGCCACCGAGCTCTTGCTGAGGCGCCTGGCCTCGTCGGTTGGGGGGCCCCTTTGGCTCCATTGCCAGCAGGAGGATCAGGCTCGCCAAACCTGGCTGCACTCCCAGGGGGCGGAAGACCGGGAGGAACGGGTGCTGATGGCTCGCAGCATCTGGCGCCGTCAAACCTGGCGGCCCAGCCAGCGGGCCGGCCGTCGGCTCGATGCGGTGCTCGAACAGTTTCAGCCCCGTCGCCGCCCCCTTCCCTCGCCGCTGGCGCGTGGCTGAGCGCCGCTCCCCATGGCCCCGTTCTGCTCTGGCCCTTGATGTGGGCCGCCGCCGTATCGGCCTGGCGGGATGTGACCCCCTTGGACTGACGGTCTCGCCCCTGCCCTGCCTTCACCGCGGCCCCTTTCACCAGGATCTGGAGTTCTTACAGCGATTGGTTGGCCTGCGGGCGGTGCAGGCCCTCGTGGTGGGGTTGCCCCTGGATGCCCAGCAACGTCCCACTCCCCAGGCCGAGCACTGTCGCCGCTATGGCCTCCGCCTCGCCCAGGCCTTGGGGTTGCCCTTGGCCTGGGTCAATGAACACAGCAGCAGCTGGGCCGCCTCTGAACAGTTCGGCCTGCGGGGGGACCGCACCGGCCGACTGGACAGTGCGGCCGCCGCCCTCTTGCTGGAACAATGGCTCCAGGATGGTCCCGAAGCCGTTCCGCTTCCTGGGGCGCCACCCCCACCAGGGCCTTCACCCTGCCATACGCCATGCTGAGATCCCCCGCTCCCCTGTCATGACTGCCGAAAACCAGTCCCTTTCGGCCTCAGGAGAGGTGCCCACAGTGATTGTTCGAGATAGCACGGGCCGCCAGTTGCTCTGCTTTCTCGAACAGCTCATTCCTCTGGATGGTCAGGATTACGCCCTGCTCACTCCCGTGGATACCCCGGTCTGCCTGTTTCGCCTCAGCGATGACGACGAGCCCGAATTGATTGAGACCCTGGAGGCCACCGAACCGGTCCTGTCGGTGGCCGATGTGGTTCTCCAGGAGCATGACCTCACGTTGGTCCGTTCCGCGGTCTCGCTCACGGTGAGCGGTGAATTGGATGAGCCCGATCCGGAGGCCCTCGACGACGACGAGGATGCCGACGACGACAGTGAAACCTATGAGTTGTTGGTGAGCTTCATGGCCGACGACCAGGAGTACGGCCTCTACATCCCCCTCGATCCATTTTTTGTGGTCGCCCGCATCCAGGGGGACAACGCGGTGGTGGTGGAGGGCGAGGAGTTTGAGCGGGTCCAACCGCGCATTGAGGCGGAACTCGATGAACGGGAGAGCGATTCTTGAGGGTCCGCGCCCTGCTCACTCCCGATTGGCAGCCCAGTTCAACCCTGGCCCAGCTGCCCCTCGACCAGTTTGAGGCCCAGGGCATCAAGGCTCTGGTGTTGGATGTCGATCGCACCCTGCTGCCCCGTCGCCAGGCCACCCCGCCGGCGGCGATGGTGGCCTGGCTGCGCAACGCCGCCGAACGGATGCCGATCCATCTGCTCAGCAACAATCCCTCCCGTCGCAGGATTGGGACGGCGGCGGACCAGCTCGCGGTTCCTTACACCACGTCGGCAGCCAAACCGCGGCGGGCGGCCCTGCGGCGGGTCTTGGCCGAGCTGGGCATGCCCGCCCATCAGGTGGCCCTCGTGGGGGATCGGGTCTTCACCGATGTCCTGGCCGGCAATCGCCTTGGCCTGTTTACTGTGCTGGTCAAACCGATCGATCCCCAGGGCGAACCCTGTCGCCATGATCATCTTCAAAGCCTGGAGCTTCGTATGGCCCGTTGGGTGGGCACGGCGCTCGGCTGATGGCCAGCGCCGTTGCCCACCGCCGGGTGATCAAGGTGGGAACCAGCCTGTTGCGGGGCAGCCAGGGCCGTTCCACGGCCACGGTGATCGCCGACTTGGCCGCCAGCCTCAGTCGCCAGCAGCGGCGGGGAGATGCCATTGCCCTGGTGACCAGCGGTGCGGTGGGGCTGGGCTCCGAACACCTGGGCCTCTCCCGGCGACCCACGGAGCTGGTGGCGCTGCAAGCCGCCGCCGCCGTGGGTCAGGGTCGGTTGATGGCCCTCTACCAGGAGGCCTTCGGCGTCCATGGACTCGCCGTGGCCCAGGTGCTGCTCACACGGGGTGATCTGGCCTCGCGCCGGCGCTATCGCAACGCCTCCCGCACCGTCGAGCAGCTGCTCAGCTGGGGTGTGGTGCCGATCATCAACGAAAACGACACCCTGGCCACCGATGAACTGCGCTTCGGGGATAACGACACCCTGTCCGCCTTGGTGGCGGTGGCGATCGGGGCCCACGAGCTGATCCTGCTCACCGACGTGGACAGCCTGTATTCCGGGGATCCCCGCAGCGATGCCGAGGCGCAGCCCATTGCCGAGGTCCGTGATCTGGTTGAACTCGAGCGGCTGAGCGGCGTGGCCAGCGGTGGTGGTCAATGGGGCACCGGCGGGATGACCACCAAGCTGGCAGCGGCGCGGATCGCCACCTCCAGCGGCATCCGCGTGCGCTTGGCCGATGGCCGGGATCCGGCCGTCCTGGAGGCCCTGCTGGCCGGTGCGGCCCTGGGCACCGTGTTCCACCCCAGCCCCAGTCCCTTGCCCGATCGCAAGGGCTGGCTCGCCCACGCCCTGTTGCCCAAGGGAACGCTGCACATCGATGCCGGGGCCGAGCACGCCCTGTTGAATCAGGGAGCCTCGCTGCTGGCGGTGGGGATCCAAACCATGGAGGGCCGTTTTGGTCGCCGCGAACCGGTGCGTGTGCTGGCCAGCGATGGTCGGGAACTGGGCCGCGGGCTCTGCACGTTCAGCAGCGACGAGCTGGAGCGGATCATCGGGCTCAGTAGCCAGGCGGTGCGTGAACGGCTCGGGGTCGCGGCGGAGGCGGTGATTCATCGCGATGTCCTGGTGCTCACCGCCCCTGCGGTCGAGCTGCCGAACCGTCCTTCGTCCTGAACTCCTACGATCCGGCCGCCGGCGTCTTGGATTCATGCGGTTCAGCGACCTGCTCTCCCAGCTCAGCGAGGTGACCGAGAGCACCCCAAGGGAGGTGGGGGGGGATCCGGAGCTCCTGGGGGCTGAATCCCTGGAACGGGCTGGCGCCAGCCAGCTCAGTTTTCTGGAAGCGGGCCATGCCCTCAGTCTGGCCCTTACCGCCAGCGCGGCAGCTGCGGTGTTGCTTCCCCTCGATCCAGAGCTCCAGGAGGTGGCCCAAGCCCGTGGCCTGGCCTGGGTGGCCCTGAAGGATCCGCGGCTGGCCTTCGCCGAAGCCTTAGAGGCGCTCTATCCCCGCACCCTGCCACCAGCGGGGATCCATGCCAGTGCGGTGGTGGATCCCTCGGCCCGGATTGGGGAGGGGGTTCACTTGGCCGCCCGGGTGGTGGTGGGGGCGGACTGCGTGCTGGGAGCTGGTTGTGTCCTCCATCCGGGGGTGGTTCTTTACGAGGACGTCCAGCTAGGGGAGGGGTGTGAGCTGCATGCCAATGCCGTGCTCCATCCCGGCAGTCGCCTGGGTCGGCACTGTGTGGTCCATTCCGGCGCGGTGATCGGATCGGAGGGCTTCGGCTTTGTGCCCTCCGCCCAGGGCTGGCGCAAGATGCCCCAGACCGGCCAGGTGGTGCTGGAGGAGGGCGTGGAGGTGGGGTGCGGCAGCACCGTGGACCGACCCTCGGTCGGCGAAACCCGCCTCGGTGCGGGCACCAAGATCGACAACCTGGTCCACATTGGCCACGGGGTGGTCACGGGTCGGGGCTGCGCCCTGGCGGCCCAGGTGGGGATCGCCGGTGGGGCGCGCTTGGGGAATGGGGTGATCCTGGCGGGCCAGGTGGGCGTGGCCAACAAGGCGGTGATCGGGGATCGGGCTGTCGCCTCCTCCAAGTCCGGCATCCATGGGGAGGTGGGCGCCGGGGAGGTCGTCAGTGGCTATCCGGCCATTCCCAATCGCCTGTGGCTGCGCTGCTCAGCGGCCTTCAGTCGCCTGCCGGAGATGGCGAAGACCCTCCGTCAGCTCAAGGCGGGCTCCCCCTGAGGGTCCACCGCCTCCCCTTGCCCCCTGCGGCTTAACCTCGCGGGCTGCCCGTTTTAGGCCTGCCCGCCATGACCAGCTATCGGATCACCCTGCTGCCCGGGGATGGCATTGGTCCGGAGATCACGGCCGTGGCCCGCCAGCTGCTCGATGGGGTGAGCCGTCGCCATGGGTTTCACCTCGACTTCGACGTGCAGCCCATGGGGGGCGCCGCCATCGAGGCCACGGGGGAACCCCTGCCGGCCAGCACCCTGGCCGCCTGTCGATCGGCGGATGCGGTACTTCTGGCGGCCATCGGCAGTCCGCAATACGACACCTTGCCGCGCGACCAGCGGCCTGAAACCGGCCTGCTGCAGCTGCGCGCCGGCATGGGCCTGTTCGCCAATCTGAGGCCGGTGAAAATCATTCCAGCCCTGATTGATGCCAGCACCCTCAAACCCGAGGTGATTGAAGGGGTGGATCTCCTGGTGGTGCGAGAACTCACCGGTGGCGTCTACTTCGGCACCCCCAAGGGCAGGGTGGAAAGCGAGGGCCGGGTGCGGGGCTTCAACACCATGGCCTACTTCGACGATGAGATTGATCGGATCGCCCGCGTGGCCTTCGACCTCGCCGCCCAGCGCCGTGGTCGCCTCTGCTCCGTGGACAAGGCCAACGTGCTGGATGTCAGTCAGCTCTGGCGTGATCGGGTTGACCTGATGGCCCAGGACTATCCCGCCGTGGCCCTCAGCCACATGTACGTCGACAACGCCGCCATGCAATTGGTGCGGGCGCCGCGCCAGTTCGATGTGCTGCTCACCAGCAACCTGTTCGGCGACATCCTCAGTGACGAAGCGGCGATGCTCACCGGGTCGATCGGCATGTTGCCGTCGGCCTCCCTGGGCAGCGACGGCCCTGGCCTGTTCGAGCCGATCCACGGCTCGGCTCCTGATATCGCTGGTCAGGACAAGGCCAATCCGATGGCGATGGTGCTCTCCGCCGCCATGCTGCTGCGGGTGGGCCTGCAGCAGGAGGCGGCGGCCCTGGATCTGGAACAGGCGGTGGACAGGGTGCTGGCCGCTGGCTTCCGCACCGGCGATCTGATGGCGGCAGGGTGCACGCTGCTGGGCTGTCAGGCCATGGGAGCGCAGTTGCTGGCGGCGTTGGAGGACCCGCAGGGAGGGGGCTGAACGGCCACGGGGCGTTGGTGGGGGGCGACGATCTGCGAAACTCTCCCAGTCTTCCCTCCCTGCGTCGATGTCGAAGCGTCACCCGGTCGTGGCAGTCACCGGTTCCTCCGGCGCCGGAACCAGCACCGTCAAGCGCGCCTTCGAGCACATTTTTGCCCGGGAGGGCATTACTCCCGCCGTGGTGGAGGGGGACAGCTACCACCGCTACGAGCGTGGCCCGATGAAGGAAGCCATGGCGGCGGCGCTGTCCAAGGGCGAGAACTTCTCCCACTTCGGCCCCGAGGCCAACCTGTTCGACAAGCTCGAGGAGCTGTTTCGCAGCTATGCGGACCAAGGTGCTGGCCAGAAGCGGTACTACCTGCACTCCCTTGAGGAGGCCGCCGAGCACAACCAACGGCTTGGCACCAACCTGGAGCCCGGCCAGTTCACTCCTTGGGAGCCGATCCCAGCAGCGACGGATCTGCTGTTCTACGAGGGCCTCCATGGCGGCGTGAAGGGGGAGGGCTATGACGTGGCCGCCCTGGCAGACCTGTTGGTGGGCGTTGTGCCGATCACCAACCTGGAGTGGATTCAGAAGATTTCCCGGGACAACGCCGAGCGCGGCTATTCGGCCGAGGCGATTGTGGACACGATCCTGCGGCGGATGCCCGATTACATCAATCACATCTGCCCCCAGTTCAGCCGCACCGACATCAACTTCCAGCGGGTGCCCACCGTGGACACCTCCAATCCCTTCATCTGTCGCAACATCCCCACCCCGGATGAAAGCTTCGTGATCATCCACTTCCGCAAAGGGTCCCGTGAGAAATGGGGGATCGACTTTCCCTATCTCCTGGACATGATCAACGATTCCTTCATGTCCAGCCCCACCAGCATCGTGGTCAACGGCGGCAAGATGGGCTTTGCCATGGAACTGATCCTCACCCCCGTGATCCATCGCATGATCGAGGACAAGAAAACCTTGGCTTGAAGATCAAGGCCTGATTGAACTTCACGGCTTTAGGATCCCCGCAGGAGATTCGCTTAACGCCATCACCGCTTCTTCGGCCCATCCCATGCCCGCCCCAGGCGGCCTGGCCTCCGGTAGTGGTGATGGCGGGAAATCTCTGCGACCAAGTCCTTCCTTTCTGATCGGCCCCGCCAACGCCCCCCCAGAGCCAAGTGCGCCGTGGCCGGGTTCGGGACTGAGGCTGGATCGGATCAATAGCCGTCAGTTATTGCAGGCGGCGCGCCAGATTTACTTCCGCTACCTTGCCGGTAGCGGGGGCCGAGAGCCGTTGGGGGTCGTGATGGTGGGCGAAACCGACCAGGGCCGAGTTGTCTTTGCGGTCCCCGTTCTCCTCCCCGAAGAGCAGTTCGTGCCGATGGAACTGATGCGCAATCGTGGTCTGGGCCGCCCCTCCCGGGCCAGCCGCCTGCAGGTCCCCCGCCCGAGTCGATGACAGCCCCGGCGCTTCCATGGCCGGGCTCTTGGGTGTTGCCGGTGGTCGTGCTCCTGTTAGGGGCCTCTGTCGGCAGTTTCGTCAATGTGGTGGCCTGGCGCCTTCCCCGGGAGGACTCGCTGCTCTGGCCCGGGAGCCATTGCCCTCGGTGCGGGACGTCCCTGGCCTGGTTTGAGAACCTGCCGCTGCTGGGCTGGTTGGTGTTGCGGGGGCGCTGCCGCCATTGCCACCAGCCCATTGCCCTGCGCTACCCACTGGTGGAGTTCCTTTGCGCCGGTTTATGGGTGGCGATGCTGGCCGCCACCCCCGGTGGCTTTGGCGCCAGCCCCGATCCGCTGGGGCTGGTCCTCTCCGGCTGGCTCTTGGTCAGTTGGCTGTTCCCCTTGGTGTTGATCGATCTCGACCTGCTCTGGCTGCCGGAGCCGCTTTGTCGCTGGGGATTGCTTCTGGGTTTGGCCGTGACCGGCCTGCTCGGCTTTGCCCAGGGGGTCAGTGAGGGCCGGGCCTTGCTTTTGGCCCATCTCATCGCCGCTGCCCTTGGTCTGCTGGGTTGCGAGGCGGTGAGTGCCCTTGGCCAACGCTGTCTGGGTCGTCCGGCCCTCGGTTTGGGCGACGCCAAGCTGGCGGCGCTGATGGGGGCCTGGCTGGGGCCGCTGAGTCTGGGGCTGGCCCTGCTGGTGGCGGTGGTCAGCGGGGCTGTGGTGGGTAGCCTGGGCCGGCTCACGGGTCGACTCGGGCCCCAACAGCCCTTTCCTTTCGGACCCTTTCTGGCCTTTGGCACCGTGGCGTTGTGGTGGAGCGGTCCGGGGCCGTGGCTGGCCCTGCTCGTGCCAGGACCTTAAATGGGGCGAGCCAATCGGCCCAGCTTGTTCGCTCCCCGCCAGTCCGCGCCCCACCTCTCCCGGCCCCACCTCTCCCGGCCCCACCGAGGCCGTTTCCCTGACCCGCATGTCCCTGTTCGACTGGTTCGCCGATCGTCGTAAAAACGCCCCCGCGGTCCGTCCCACTCAGGGGCCCGATCCTGACGATGGGGACGGCCTGTGGAGCAAGTGTCCCGAGTGCTCCCTGGTGGTTTATCGCAAGGACCTGTTGGCGAATGCCAGCGTTTGTAAAGGCTGCGGCTATCACAACCGCATTGACAGTGAGGAACGGCTACGGCTGCTCGCTGATGAGGGCAGTTTTGAATCCCTGGATGCCGATCTTGCGCCCACCGATCCCCTGGCCTTCAAGGATCGGCGCAGCTATGCCGATCGCCTCCGCGAGACCCAGCAGGCCACCGGATTGCGCGATGCAGTGATCACGGGGGTGTGTCGGCTGGAGGGGTTGCCCATGGCCCTCGGGATCATGGATTTCCGCTTCATGGGGGGCTCGATGGGGTCGGTGGTGGGTGAAAAACTCACCCGGCTGATCGAGGAGGCCACCGCGCGCCGCTTGCCCTTGCTGATCGTGTGTGCCTCCGGCGGGGCCCGGATGCAGGAGGGGATGCTGAGCCTGATGCAGATGGCCAAGATCTCCGGAGCCCTGGAGCGCCATCGTCGGGCTGAGCTTCTCTACCTCCCCCTGCTCACCCACCCCACGACCGGAGGGGTGACCGCCAGTTTCGCCATGCTGGGGGACCTCATCCTGGCCGAACCCAAGGCCCTGATCGGCTTTGCTGGTCGCCGGGTGATTGAACAGACCCTCCGGGAGAAGCTGCCCGAGGGATTCCAGACGGCGGAATACCTTCTTGATCACGGCTTCGTGGATACGATCGTTCCGCGCACGGCTCTGCGCAGCACCCTCCTCGCCCTGCTCCAACTGCATGGCACGGCCCGCCGCAGTGCGGTGGTGGCCGGATGAGCAGCCGCTGGTGGTTCCCTCGGTGGCGCTGGGGGTTGGGGCTGAGGGCCTGGGCCGGAGTGCTGGCGGCGGTCTTGGTCCTCGTGGTCTTCATGGTGCCCATGGCCGTCCCCGTGGCCCAGGCTGGCCCAGTCAGCTGGCAGGAGTTGCCTCCCGCCGCCGAGGGGCGTCAGTGGTGGGATCGTGGCAGCTTGCGCCTTGACCGCCAGGGCCACCTTTCGGTGCTCAGCCGCTATCAACCCGCCGCGGAGGCTGGGGCCGACCGGCCGCCTCCGGGTCGTTTGTATGTGATGGAACTGGACTGCGATCAGCAGCTCTACCGGGACGTGGCGATCAATGGGTTGCCCCAGTTCGGTGCCAACTGGCAGGTCAGTGGCGCCGATGCCCTCACCAGTGCCGTGGTGAAGGCGGCCTGCGCCGCTGGAGCCGATCTGTTGTCCGCCGCTTCCCTGTCCCATGGCTGATACACCCTTGCGGGTGGCGATCGCTGGCCTCGGCTTTGGCGAGAAGGTCCATCTGCCGGCCCTGCGGGACTGTCCGTCCACGGAACCGGTGGCCCTGTGGCATCCCCGAGCGGAACGGCTTGAGGCCGCGACCCAGGCGACCGGCTTGCCTGGACACACCAGTTTTGAGCGCCTGCTGGCCGACCCCACCATTGACGCGATCGTGATTGCGACGCCTCCGGAACCGCGGTTTGCCCTGGCCCAGGCGGCCTTAGCGGCGGGCAAGCACCTGCTGCTGGAAAAGCCGGTGGCCCTGAACGCCGACCAGGTGGAGAGCCTGCAGAGGCAGGCCATGGCCCGGAATCTGACGGTGGCGGTGGACTTTGAATACCGGGCGGTCCCCCTTTTTCAGCAGCTGGCTGCCCTGCTGCAGCAGGGAGTGCTGGGGGATCCCTGGCTGGTGAAGCTGGACTGGCTGATGAGCAGCCGCGCCGATGCCACCCGTCCCTGGAGCTGGTATTCCCAGGCTGAGGCTGGTGGCGGGGTGCTGGGCGCGCTCGGCACCCATGCCTTCGACATCCTCCATTGGCTGATAGGACCAACGCGCCACCTGCGGGCTTGCCTGAGTACGGCCATCCCGGCCCGTCCGCTGCCGGATGGTCGTGGGGCGCTGGGGACGGTGGATGCGGAGGACATCGCCCTGATCCAGCTGGATCTGGCGGATGGCCATGGTCGCCGGGTGCCGGCCCAGCTCAACCTGGCCTCGGTGACCCGTGCTGGCCGGGGCTTTTGGCTGGAGCTCTACGGCAGTCAGGCCACCCTGGTGCTCGGCTCCAGCAATCAGGCCGACTATGTCCACGGGTTTCAGCTGTGGATGGCGGCACCTGGTGAGCCGCTGCGCCCCTTGCCCCTGGATCCTTCCCTGGCGTTCCCGCGCACCTGGGAGGACGGTCGGATCGCACCCGTGGGACGGGTGATTGGCTGGTGGGCCGAGGCGGTGCGTCACCAGCGGCCCATGGTGCCTGGATTGGGAGAGGCGGTTTTGAGCCAGCGCTGCTGCGACCAAGCCCGCCAGGACTGGCCCTGAGGGGCGGAGATCCGTCCCCCCAGATACGGCTGGCGGTATCACTACTAACCATTTGTGTTCCGTAGTCGTTGTTACTGTTGAAGGACGTTGGCCGGGCTTCGGCGGCGTTCAAGGCGATCCGGTTTCTCCCGGTGCCTTGGCGTCGACGCGGCGTCGGTGGAAGTAGGGGCAAACCTGCGGGTCCATGCCCTGAAGCAACGCGCCATCCACCCTGTGGGCCCCGCCCCAGGTTTCCTTCGGAGGCACGTCCATGTCCATCACCACCGCCAAGCAACTGGTTCGTCAGGCTGAGGAGGCGCGTCGCGCTGCCCGGCAACAGGCCTTCAGTGTGCAGTCCCTGCGCAAGCAGTGTCTGATCGACTGATTGATCCAACCGATTGCGTTGTAGGCACCATTCCGGGCCCCGCTTTGGCGGGGCCTTTTTTGTGGCAGGGGTTGCCCCGGTCCGCACGTTTGACGTTCCTGGGAGGGCGGAGGGCATCCCCTAGACTCCCGCCCAGACTGAGACGGGTTGTGCCCGTCGGCCGTCGACTCCCCCTATCCCACCCCGCGAGGTTTACCCATGGCGCTCGTCCCGCTCCGGCTGTTGCTTGATCACGCCGCTGAGAACGGCTATGGCATCCCTGCGTTCAATGTGAACAACCTGGAGCAGGTCCAGTCGATCATGGAGGCGGCCCAAGAGACCGACAGCCCGGTCATTCTCCAGGCCTCCCGCGGTGCCCGTCAGTATGCCGGCGAGAACTTTCTGCGGCACCTGATTCTGGCGGCGGTGGAAACCTATCCGGATATCCCGGTGGTCATGCACCAGGACCATGGCAACAGCCCTGCCACCTGCTTCGGTGCGGCCGCCAATGGTTTCACTTCGGTGATGATGGACGGGTCCCTGATGGACGACGCCAAGACCCCGGCCACCTACGACTACAACGTGGCAGTCACCAAGGAAGTGGTGGACGTGGCCCATGCCATTGGTGTGAGCGTGGAAGGAGAACTGGGTTGTCTGGGTTCCCTGGAGACCGGCATGGGTGAGGCCGAAGACGGCCATGGTTTTGAGGGCAAATTGGATCACAGCCAACTGCTCACCGATCCCGCCGAGGCCGCGGATTTCGTCGCCAAAACCAAGGTCGATGCCCTGGCGATCGCCATCGGCACCAGCCATGGTGCCTACAAGTTCACCCGCAAGCCAACCGGTGAAGTGCTGGCCATCAGCCGGATTGCTGAAATCCACAAGGCCATCCCCAACACTCACCTGGTGATGCACGGCTCCTCCTCCGTTCCCCAGGAGTGGCTGGACATGATCAACAAGTATGGCGGTGCCATTCCTGAGACCTACGGTGTGCCCGTAGAGGAAATTCAGGAGGGCATTCGCAACGGCGTTCGTAAGGTGAACATCGACACCGACAATCGCCTGGCCTTCACCGCTGCCGTTCGGGAAGCCGCCGCCAAGGATCCCGCCAATTTCGATCCCCGTCACTTCAACAAGCCCGCCCGGGCCTACATGAAGAAGGTGTGCCTGGATCGTTACCAGCAGTTCTGGTGTGCCGGCAATGCCAGCAAGATCAAGCAGCGCGACATCAACTTCTATGCCGGTCTGTATGCCAAGGGGCAACTTGATGCCAAGACCGCCGTCGCCGCCTGACGCGCTTCATCCTCAGTGATTCGGGCCCCCTCCATGGGGGCCTTTTTTGTGCTCCCGTGGATGGGTTCAGCGTGGGATGCCACTGGAGGCCGGTGGTGGGGTGGCGGCGGCATTGTCAGTGTTGCCACTGATCAGCCTGGCCAGGGCATCGTTGAGACTGCGTTCCATCACGAAGCGGCTGCCATCGGTCACCACCACCCGAACCAGGGTTGGCAGGTCATTGTTCTTGCTTTGAAGGTAGATCGGCTCCACATAGAGCAGGCCCTTGCCCACGGGCAGCACCAGGAGGTTGCCATGAATCAACCGGGATCCCACCCGATTCCAGAGGCCGAATTGATAGCTGATCGCCGGATCCTGTTCGATCAGGGCCGACACCTGCTGGGGCCCCAGTAACAGGCGCTGCTGGGGAAATCGCACCAGCAGGAGTTTGCCGTAATGGGGGGGGTCGTTTCGGGCCGCAATCCAGCCGACCATGTTGGGCCGCCGCAGGGGCGAGAAGGGCAGCAGCAGGACGAATTCGGGTTGGGCCTGGCCTGGCAGCTGAACCGTGACGTGGTAGGGACGTACGGGGGTGTTGGTGGAGCCATAGATCTCCAAGGGCACCGACCACACATCGTCCCCGTTGTAAAAAGTGCGCACGTCCGTGACGTGATAACGCAGTAAACGTTCCGCTTGAATTGCAAATTGGCTCTGGGGCACCTGAATGTGCTTCAACAATTCCCGCGGCATGGCCGAAAGTGGTTGAAACAACTCAGGAAAGGCTCTCTGCCAGGTCCTTAGGATAGGATCCTCCGGATCGCTAATATACAACCAAACATTGCCGTTATAGGCGTCTACAACCGCTTTGACCGGATTGCGAAAATAACGAATTCCCGAGGGATTGGCCTCGGCATAGGGATAGCTGTGGCTCACGGTGAAGCCGTCCAGCATCCAGTATTGATGTTGGTCAGGTTGGAAGCCTTTGTTCGGCCCCAGGCGGGCGGTGACCAGGTAGGGCTGGCTCTCGAAGCGCAGGAACGGGGCCAGGGCCGTGAGGCGTTCATTCACCTGGCGCCGGATCTGCAACCGGGAGCTGGGGAGCAACGAACCGGTGAACAGCAGGCGGGGTTCGGGCAGGTAGGCGGCCGCCATCAACCGATCCAGGGGGCCATGGATCGTCAATCCCCCCGTTCCTTCGTAGTGGGAATAGACGTTCAGATCCCCTTCCGGATAGTCGAATTCGCGTACCTGGGTGGGGGCGATCACATAGGGAGCCTTGGCCGCGCCGAAGTAGAGCCGGGGGCGCCCCACCGGCAGCACCTTTTGTACCGCCGCATCACTGATGCCCAGCTGGGGAATCCCCTGCACCTTGCCGCTGCGGCCCAGGTCCTTGACGAAGTACAAAGGAAGTCCATCCGCACCGAAGGCGTTCACGGTGGAAACGGTGAAGCCGTAGCCGTGGGTGAAGACGAGGTGGCGATTGAGCCAGGTTCGGGAATCCAGGGGCAGCGCGGCGGTGTCGATTTCGCGGGCCGCAATCAGCACCTGCTGCGAGCCGCTGGCGCTGGAGGGATGGAGCAGGGGGTAGCGGTCCACGGCCGCCGAGGGGAAGCGGTAGTAGAGACGCAATTGCTGCAGCTGCCGATTGGTGGCCAGCAGTGGCTTGCTGTCCCAGAGGCGAATGTTGGCCAGGGTGCCCTTGGCCGCGGCTAAATCGTTGGTGGTGAGTCTCTGGCGGGGTTCCAGGGTCACTTCTTTGATGGCCGTGAGGCCGAAGGCCCTGCGGGTGGCTGTGATTGACCGCCGCAGATAGGGGGTCTCCACGGCCAGCTCCCGGGGCTGCACCCAGAGCCGTTGCACCAGGGGGGCCACGATCCATTCGGCGATGGGCACGGCGCTCACCGTGGTGGCCAGGGGGATCAGGGCCATCCGGCGCAGCCAGCCCCGAGGCAAGGGCACCAGTAGCCCGGCGGAGGTGAGCAGCAGCAGCAGCGACAGCAGCAGCCTCAGGGGTAGCCGCACATGCAGATCCACAAAGCCGGCGCCGGCGGCGACCCCACTGCCCTGCACCATCAGGTCAAAGGGGGCCAGGGCGTTGCTGAGGGCGGCCATCAGGGTCAGCACCGCCAGCTGGGGCTGCAAAACCTGTTGTTGCTGCGTGGTCAACCCTGGAAACCTCAGATCCGAAAGGCAGCTGCCTTCGCTGAAGGTGAGCCAAAGGCAGCCGGCCAGACCAACGGCCGCCTGGGCGAACACCACGCTCACCAGCAGGTGCAACGCGGGCAGTTGCAGCACCGTGAAGCTGAGATCGAAACCGGTGAGGGGATCGGTTTCACCGAAGGGCACCGCCAGCAGCCCTGGCAGCCAAAGGCTCCAGCCCCTGGCCAGGGCTGTGGCGGAGGCGGCGAGGGCCGCCGCCAGGGTGATGCGCAGGGTGGTGAATGGGCGGAGCAGCAGGGGGAGAAGCAGGCCAGCCCCCAGTCCGAGAAAGAGCCAGAGGGGCAGATCGGCCAGGACGGGAATGCCAGTGATGGCCCGACCGCTGAAGGGATCGGCGATCAGATCCTGGGCCTGCACCAGCAGAAAGGTGAGACCCCCTGCCAATAACAGCACCAATCCCACCAGGGCCGCCAGCATCGCCCGTTGGCCCATGGCCAGGATCGGAGCGGCTGGCAGGGAGCTGCGGGCGGCGTTCTGGCGGAGGCGCCAGCAGCGGTTGAGTTGGTGGAGCTGCAGGGGCAGCCCCAACCCGGTGACCAGGGCAAAGGCGAGTAGCTGCAGCCACCAGCGGCGCAGCACCACAGACTCAGCGCCGAACTGGGCATACCAGCGGCGCTCAATGCCCAGACGGGACAACAGCACCAAGAGGCCCAGCAACACAGCAGTGCCAACCAGCAGGCGGAAGGCCAGCAGCAGGCCACTAGGCACGGGTCGCCGCCCGTGGTGCGGAGGGGAGACAATCACCAGGGGAGGCTAAGCAGGGGTGGGTCGCGGTCAAGGCGAGCCCGGGGGGTTCGTTTAATCCGACTTTTGGGATCGGGCTTTGTGCCCCTGGTGGGATGGCCCTGCTAATTTCGCACTACCTTCGGGGTGTGATCGTGACGGCCACTATTTCCCGTTCCACTGTCGTGGGCCTGCGGTGCAAGGAATGCGGTCATCCCTATGAGGCCAGTGCCCGACATGTCTGCGAAGACGTCTGCTTCGGCCCCCTTGAGGTCGTCTACGACTACGAGGCGATCAAGGCTCGAGTTAGCCGCGCCACCATCGAAGCCGGCCCTGTCTCGATCTGGCGCTATCGCGACTTTCTGCCGATTGAGGGGGATCCGATCGATGTCGGTACCGGCTTCACGCCCCTGCTCAAGGCCAATCGTTTAGCCCGTCGCCTTGGTCTCAACAACCTCTACATCAAAAACGATGGCGTCAACATGCCGACGCTCTCGTTCAAGGATCGTGTTGTCTCCGTGGCGCTCACCCGGGCCCGTGAGCTTGGCTTCACCACGGTGAGCTGCGCGTCCACCGGCAACCTCGCCAACTCCACCGCCGCCATCGCCGCCCATGCCGGCTTGGAGTGCTGTGTGTTCATTCCTAGCGATCTGGAGCTCGGCAAGGTGTTGGGCACCTTGATCTACAACCCCACCCTGATGGCGGTGAAGGGCAATTACGATCAGGTGAATCGCCTCTGTTCGGAAGTTGCCAACACGTATGGATGGGGTTTCGTTAATATCAACCTGCGTCCTTACTACTCTGAGGGTTCCAAAACCTTGGGCTATGAGGTGATTGAGCAGCTGGGATGGCAGCTTCCCGATCACGTGGTGGCTCCCTTAGCTTCCGGCTCCCTATTCACCAAGATTCGAAAGGGTTTTGACGAATTCATCAAGGTGGGTTTAGTGGATGAGAAGTCCGTTCGTTTCAGTGGTGCCCAGGCCGAGGGGTGTGCTCCGATTGCCCAGGCTTTTGCGGAGGGTCGCGATTTCATCACCCCTGTCAAGCCCAACACCATCGCCAAATCCATTGCCATTGGCAATCCCGCAGACGGGCCCTACGCCATTGATATCGCTCGCAGCAGTGGTGGATCGATTGCTGCCGTCAGTGATGCTGAGATTGTGGAGGGCATCAAGTTGTTGGCCGAAACCGAGGGGGTGTTTACCGAAACCGCCGGTGGTACCACCATCGCCGTTCTCAAGAAGCTGGTTGAGCAGGGGCAAATCGACCCAGGTGAAACCACCGTCGCCTACATCACAGGCAATGGTCTTAAAACCACAGAGGCGATTGCTACTTCCATCGGCGAACCCTTCCTGATTGAGGCCCAGCTCGATAGCTTTAACGCGGCCTGGCAGCGGGCCCAGTCCCTCCATCGTCCCACCTTGGAAACGGTGGGCTGACCCTGCTGCTGGCTTTAATTCTGGTTGGAGAGTTTTACCAGCCAGGCGACTGATGAGCCTTAGCTCTGCCATCCTTCATCCTCTTCATCTGACGATCTTCCAGCCATGGCCATTCAGGTATTAATCCCTACCCCCCTGCAGAAATTCACTAATAATCAGGCCAGTCTTAGCGTGGAAGCTGCCAACGTGGATGAGTTGCTGCAGGCTTTAGAAGCTCATTTCCCAGGAATATTGGATCGTCTTTGCGATGAGAATGGTAAGCTTCGACGTTTTCTTAACGTTTACGTGAATAGCGAAGATATCCGCTTCCTTGATCACCAAAACACCTCCCTTGTAGCGGGTGATGAGGTGAGCATTGTTCCAGCCGTGGCGGGGGGCTGAACATTCAAGAACCTGCGTCGCGATCGGTGCAGTTCCGCTCATTCGAGTCATCAGGGATGATGACCTGAGGAGGCCCCCCAAATCGGCTTCGCCGCCATAAGGTTGACAACCCTAGGCTTCACGCGGCCCTAAATGATGTCTTACAACCCGGTCGACCCAGCCTCGTTTGACTCAGGGGCGACCCAGAACAATTCAAATCCCAGTCCAGGCGATTCTCCCCACCCCTCCCTGGTCTCCCAAGATCTTGATGTCAAGGCGTGGCAAGAACCGGCCCGTTGGTTTGATTATCGCGAAGCGGCCAATCCGGTGCGCAGGGGGCTGACCGAACCGCTCCGTCTGCACCAGTGGGGCCCTGAGCTCCATGCCACCGGCCCGACGGCCATCCTGCCCATGGATCTGAGCCAGGAGTTGGGTTGCCCGGGACCTGCCACCAGTCCCGCCCTGGCGGCCCATTTTTTGCGCATCCTCACGGGCGATGCTCTTGAGGCCAAAGCCGCCGCCACTAGTTCTTTATATGTTGTGCTGAGCGGTCGTGGTCGCTTGGATCGCCCGGGCCGTGGGAACGATCCGGCCCTCAACCTCGACTGGAACAGCGGGGATGTGGTTGTGCTTCCGGCCGGGGAGCCGCCCCTGTTGGAGGCCCACGAGGACAGTGTTTTGTACTGGGTCCACGATGGCCCGCTGCTGCAGTATCTCGGGGTGGAGCCGCAAGTGCCACGATTCCGACCTTGCCACTATCCCGCCGACCAGCTGGAGCGGGAGCTCCAGACGTTGCTAGCCGATCCGAGCGCCGCAAAGGCCAACCGACTCAGTCTGCTGTTGGGGCACGCCGACCTTCCGGCCAGCCGTACCGTGACCCACACCCTCTGGGCGATGCAGGGGCTGCTGCCCGCTGGGGCCGTTCAGGCACCCCATCGGCACCAATCGGTGGCCCTGGATCTAATCCTTGATTGCGATCCCGGCTGTTACACCCTGGTAGGCACCGAGCTCGACAGCCACGGTCAGATCCTACGTCCACATCGTATCGACTGGCAGAGCGGTGGTTCCTTTGTCACTCCGCCGGGCTATTGGCATGCCCATGGGAACGAGAGCGGCCGTACGGCAAGGCTGCTGCCGATTCAGGATGCCGGCTTACACACCTACCTTCGCAGCCTGGACATCCGCTTCGCCGGAGGCCTCGCTGGCCAGGATTGAATCGAGCGGATAGGCCCTGGCCGTCAGCTCTCGGTTCTCCGCTTCCCAGCGTTCAACGGTCTCTCGGAAGCTGTCACCGTTGATGGTTTCTTCCGCGATCAGGCGCTCCACCAGGAGGTCCATCAGCTGTCGACGGGGGCCGAGCAGGCTGAGGGCCCGCTCCTGAGCCGTGCTGGCCAAGCTGCGTACCTGTTGGTCAATGCGCTGGCCGGTTTGGCCGGAATAGTGCGGGTCCGTCCGCATCCAGTCGCGGCCAAGAAAGACTTCGGGCCCATCGCTCTCCAGGGCCACCGGTCCCAAACTGGAGAAGCCATAACGGGTCACCATCTCCCGGCAAAGGCGGGTGACGGTTTGGAGATCGCCCGCGGCTCCCTGGGTCACCTCGCTGCGCCCAAATACCACCAATTCGGCGGCCCGTCCCCCCATCGCGACCACGAGGCGGGCGCAAAGGTAGGCCCGACTGATCAGACCGGAATCGAGGATGTCCTCATCCGGCATCATCCGGGCAAAACCACCGATGCCTCCGGCTCGCGGTAGCAGGGTCACCTTGTCGAGCTGATCGGCGTGGGGAACCAGCGTGGTGAGCAGGGCGTGCCCCACTTCGTGATAGGCAATCAGCCGCTTCTTGGCACTGTCCTGAAGGGGGGCCGCTGGCAGTCCCATGGTGATCCGTTCCAGGGCATCCCCAATCGCCTGGTCGTCAATGCTGCTCTGTTCACGACGGGCGGTGAGGATGGCGGCCTCGTTCAACAGGTTGGCCAGGTCGGCTCCGGAAAAGCCTGGGGTGCGGGAGGCCCAGTCCCGTACCGAGACGGTGTCCGCCAGGGGGCGGCTCCGGGCATGGACCGCCAGGATTTCTTCGCGACCCCGACGGTCGGGGAGGTCGACGGTGATGCGCCGATCAAAGCGGCCTGGGCGCATGAGGGCTGAATCGAGCACGTCCGGTCGGTTGGTGGCCGCCAACAGAATCACTCCTGAATTGTCTTCAAATCCATCCATTTCCGTGAGCAGTTGATTGAGGGTTTGTTCCCGCTCATCGTTGCCGCCGCCGATGCCCGCACCCCGTTGGCGTCCCACCGCATCAATCTCGTCAATAAAAATGATGCAAGGGGCTTTTGCCTTGGCTTTACGGAATAAATCGCGCACGCGGCTGGCGCCTACCCCAACAAACAATTCGACGAATTCCGATGCCGCCATCGAGAAAAAAGGCACGCCGGCCTCCCCGGCAATCGCTTTGGCCAGGAGGGTTTTGCCGGTGCCAGGTGGTCCCACCAATAGAACCCCCTTGGGGATTTTGGCGCCGATGGTGGTGAACCGCTCGGGAGTTTTGAGGAAGGTGACGACTTCCTGAAGTTCTTCTTTGGCTTCGTTGATTCCGGCGACATCCTCGAACCGCACCGTCACGCTGCCTTCGGCTTGCAGCCGTGGTTGGCTGCGTCCAAACCCCATCGCCTTGTTGACGTTCTGGGCAGAGCGCCGAACCAGCAGGGTGAGGCCTAACAGCAGCATCACCACGATCAAGGTGTTGCTCACCAGGCTCGCCATGGCGTCGTCCCGCTGCTCATCGCGGACGGACAGGGGAACGTTGGCCTGCTCCGCCGTGCGCAACAGGAGCTGGTTATCGCTGAAAACGGCGACTTCAGCCGTGCGGCCATCGCGAAACTGGACGCTCACCAACCGTTGGCGAGGTAACAGCTCCAGGCTGTTCACCTTGCCCTGGCCCAGGTCCTGCAGCAACTGGCTGTAGGAGGGCGCATTCGAGCGCCCTCCCTCAATCGAGAACGACCGGGAGGGACCGTCGCTGCCCTTCTTCGGAGCTGCTCCCTGCCCATGGGCGGGGGTGGCCTTGTCCCCTGGGGAAGCCGTGACCTTCGACGAGGATTCGGCCGGCGGAAGGCTGTTGCTCACGGGGAACCGACCAGTGGGGAGAGTTTAACGATTTGACGAAAGGTCCATCGACATCGGAAGATCATCGTTTGGCTGAGAGTGCGGGATGGCTGTTCCCAAGAAGAAAACGTCGAAAGGCAAGCGCAACCAGCGCCATGCCCACTGGAAGGCCAAGGCCGGAGTGGCGGCTCAGAAGGCCATGTCCCTCGGCAAGTCTGTGCTGAGCGGCCGGGCCCAGGGCTTTGTCTACCCGATCGCCGAGCCTGATGACGACAGCGAAGCCTGATCTCCTGGAGCCACGGCGACCCTCCCAGGGATCGGCAACCTGGGCAGGGTCCACCCCATCGGAGTGGCTGAATGGCTGGTCGCCCTTGAAAGCGTTTCCAGGGCCGGCTAGAAGCCGGTGCTTGAGGGCGACTGATTCTTGGACGTTTGACAAGCGACGTTTGCAGGGCTCCTGAGGGTTCGGCGCAGAAGGGCTTGGGTTCACGACCCAGGCCCTTCGACCGTCGTCCGATCGGCCTGACTCTTGGGTCACCGCGTTCAGAGGGATCTCCCCCCACCGGCCCACCCCGCCAGCCCGGATTGCGTCTGGCGATGGGCACGGCTGTTCGGCTGTGTTCCTCGATCAGCTGCCCAGCTTGAAGGCTTCCACGACCACCGAATAGATCAGGCCCAGCCTGACGTTGTCCACCAGAAGCCAGGCTAGTGGAGGATCTCCCGTCACCAGCCGGCCCCGCAGTCGAACCACCGCCTCGAGCAGCAACACCACGATCAGCACGGCCAGGGGTCTACCCCCTGGAACCGCCACCATCAACAGGCTGGAGAGGTTCTGCCCGACGAACCAACCCGCCAACAGGGCCAGCAGTCCCAGGCTGGCGCCTCGCCAGCTGTTGCGTAGTTGCGCTTTCAGCGCCCTGCCGATCCGCTCCTGGGCCCCTTGGAGTCGGGTGTGCTGCACGGGGAGAGAACTCATGGTTGGGGCAGCAGGCACTGCAGATAGGAGAGCGTCACCATGCCCTGGGGGCAAGGGGGCCCACGGCGGACCGTGCTGGCGGCCGTGTTTGTTCCCAGGCCATCCACTACGGCTCGGGCGGCGAAGAAGTGTTCCGGCGGCTCCAGGGCCGACTGGGCGCTGAGGGTGATGAGGCAGGCGAGCCCGGCGGCGCTGGCGGCCGCCAGGCCTTGGGCGGAGTCCTCCAGCACCAGGAGCCGTTGGGGTGGCAGGCCGAGTCGCTGCACCGCCAACAGATAGCCCTCCGGATCAGGCTTCTTGGTGGACACATCTTCTCCACAGATCCAAAAGGCGAAGGCGTTGGCCAGATCCCCGAGAATGGTGGCCGCCAGGGCCTCCACGGCACTGCGGGAGCTGGTGGTCACGATTCCCTGCCGGAGGCCGGCCTGGTGGGCTTCCCGGATCAGACGTTCCACGCCGGGCCGCAGGGGCAGCTGGCCTGTGCCAATGAGATCGGCGTAATGCTGTTGTTTGCGGCGCTGCAGCCGCTGCAGTCGTTCCGGTGCAGGAGGCTGGCCTTCCATGGTGGTGAGATAGGCCGCCATGCGCTCACGGCCGCCACTGATCGCCAACAGCCGCTGGTAGGTGGGTCCATCCCAGCGCCAGGGCAGACCCTCCTCGGCAAAGGCCTGGTTGAAGGCCCGGCGATGGCCATTGGCCTCGGTTTCAGCCAAGGTGCCATCCACATCCCATAGCAGTGCCGCAGGCCCTTCGCCCATGCCGATTCGCCGGCCGCAGTGGCCACGCTAGGGGGGTGCCGCAACGGCGCTCGCCGCGCACAATGCGGAGGCGTTGCTGTTCTGTTCGTTGCTCTTTGCTCCTGCCGAGCAGCGCTGGTTGTTGCCCCAGCCCCTGGCCTCCGAAGGGGGTGGTCAGGCCAGGGAGGCCGCCGCGGGGCTCGGCCCTCCGGGGACCCCGGGGTTGCCGGCGGAGCTGGTCGCGGTGCTGTGGCGGCGCGGTCATGGGGATCGGACGGCCCTTCTCCAGCTCCTCGATCCACCCGCAGCACCGGATCCCCGCGACCATTTCGCGGATCTGGTTGGGGCGGAATTGCGGCTGGAGCGGGCCTGTGGCAACGGAGAGGCCATAGCGATCTGCGGGGATTACGACGCCGATGGCATGACCAGCACTGCCCTGCTGGTGGGGGTGTTGGACCGGCTCGGTGCGCGGCCCCATCCGGCGATCCCCAGTCGGATGGAGGAGGGCTATGGCCTCAATGTCGCCATGGTGGAGCGGCTGGCGGCGGAGGGAATCCGGCTGCTGATCACCGTGGACAACGGCGTGGCGGCCCGGGAGGCGCTGGAGCGGGCCGCAGCCCTCGGCCTGGAGGTGATCCTCACCGATCACCACACCTTGCCGGAGCAGTTGCCGCCCCATCTCGCCCTGCTCCATCCGGCCGTGACCCCCGAAGGCTCCCCCTTCCGTGGCCTGGCGGGGGTTGGATTGGCCCATGTGCTGGCCAGTGGCCTCTGCCGGCGCCTGGGGCGGAAGGACGGTCTGGCGGTGGCGCTGAATCTGTTTTGTATCGGCACCATTGCTGACATGGCGCCCCTGAATGGAGTGAACCGTCGCTGGCTGATGGACGGGCTCCCCCTGCTGGGCCAGACCCGGCTGGCGGGTCTGAAGGCCCTGCGGCAGTTGGCGGGCCTTGAGCCCGGTCCCCTCGATGCGGAAGCGGTGGGGTTTCAGCTGGCGCCCCGCATCAACGCGGTGGGCCGCTTGGGGGATCCTCTGATGGTGGTGGAGCTGCTCACCACCAACGACGAGGAACGGGCCCTGGAATTGGCACGCCGTTGCGATGGCCTGAATCGGCAGCGGCGTGAGCTTTGCCTGGCCATCGAAGCGGAGGCCCTAGCCCTGCTGGAGGCCGACGGTCCCCAGCGGTCGGCCTTCTTGTTACTGGCCCAGAGCCATTGGCACCATGGTGTGATCGGCATCGTGGCGGCCCGATTGGTCGAGCGTTTCGGTCTGCCGGTGGCCCTGCTGGCGGGCGAGGGGGACGGGCGATTGCGGGCCTCGGTGCGAGCGCCTCGGGGCTTCGCGGTGGATCGTGCGCTCCAGGACTGTGCCGAGCTCCTGGAGCGCCATGGGGGCCATCCCGCCGCGGGGGGGTTCACGGTGCGGGCTGAATGCCTCAGTGCGCTGCATGGGCGCCTCAATGGGTTGGCCGAGGCCTGGTTGGCGGCCGGTGGGGGCGGACGCTTGGTGGAGCCGGAGGCGTTGCTGGCGTTGACGCGTATTGATCGGGACTTCTTTCGCCAGCTCCAGCGGCTTGAGCCCTTCGGCATCGGCCATCCCGCGCCGGTGTTCTGGAGTCGGAACTGCCGAATCGCAGACCAGAAGCTGTTGCGGGGGGGGCACCTGCAGTTGCAGCTGGAACAGGATGGGGCGGTGCGGCGGGCGATGGCCTGGCGATGGACCGGCGAGACGCCCCTGCGGGGGCCGGTGGATGTGGCCTATCGCCTACGGCTTGACCGCTGGCAGGGGCAGGAGCGGCTGCAACTGGAGCTGGTGGGCCTCCGGGCCAGCAGTGGGGGAGAGGTTGTTCTCCAGTGGGGGGACCGTCGTTATTGGTGTCGCCTCCAGGAGGAGGCCCTCGTGATTCGTAACGCGGCCGGGGACGAGCTGCACAGTGATCGGGAGGAAGCGATGGCGCAGCATCCCTACCTGAAAGCCCTGATACGGGAGGCCTCCACCGCCCTAGGGCTGACCCCATGAACGGCCTGGCCGCTCCCTTGGGCTGGACAGCCGCAGGAGCCCACGCTTGAAACGTTCAGGGGCTGAGTACCATCAAAAAGCTGGCCAGAACCAGGGGTCCCGACCGGCTTGGCATGTGCTGAATTGGCAGTCTGGTTCTGGAGAACTAGAGGGCGCCGCGGCGGAAAAACAGGATGAACACCACCGCAGGCCCGGCCAAGGTGATGAGGGCCAGGGCTCCGAAGTTGGCGATCAGGTGGAAATCGATACCCATGGTGAAAGCGGTCGGAGGACGGCGTTGGCTTCAGACACTACCTGGCTGGATCCAGGGAATTGGCCCAGTTCGGGCTCCCTGTGACGGCTTGTCACAGCCCCGCGGCGGACCACCAGGCAGCATGGGGGGATCCGGTGATCACTGCTCCATGACCCCGCGCCGTCCATCCGAGCGCTGGACTTGCATTTCCGGTTGTGGTGCCTGTTGCCGCCTGGATCCCAGCCTGCGCCCGGAGGCCCTTGATGCCCTCAGTCCTGAGCAGCGTCAGACCTACCTGGCCCTGGTCGGGCCTGACGGGTGGTGCATCCACTTCGACACGGGCGCCCGGCGCTGCCGCATCTATGCCGACCGTCCGGATTTCTGTCGGGTGAGCAACCTGATGGCCCTGTTTGGGGCTGAAGGCCTGGACGCCGATGCCCTTGCCATCAGCTGCTGTACCCAGCAGATCCGCAGTGAACTGGGGGGCCGTGGCAGGGTGATGCGGCGCTTTCGTCGGGCCATTCGTCCATCCTCCTGAGCCGGTTCCCAGCCCATGACCACTCCTTCGCCGGGGTCTCCATCCGACGAGCATCAGGTCCCTAGCCAGGGAGCCTCCACCTGGGGCGCTGTCTTTGTGAGTACGGCAACCACGGTCTTTCTTGCCGAACTCGGCGACAAAACCCAATTAGCGGCCCTGTTGCTCTCGGCCCAATCGGGACGGCCGCTGGTGGTGTTTGTTGGAGCCTCGCTGGCCCTGATCAGTTCCAGTCTGGTGGGGGTTTTACTGGGCCGAGGCCTTTCACGACTGATGGAACCCCGTCAGTTGGAGCGGGCGGCGGGGGTGCTGATGGTGGCGATGGGGCTCTGGCTGGGGCGCCAAGCGATGCTCCAGCTGGCGCCTGATCTGGTGGCGCACCTCGCCAGGGCCTGATTGATTCCGGTCCCCGCGGTTCCCCAGCCCATTCCCCATCCTTCCCCATGCCGTTCGCCCTGCTTGCCTCCACCTTCGCCACCGTGTTTCTGGCGGAATTGGGGGATAAGACCCAGCTGGCGATCGTCAGCATCAGCGGCACCTCCTCCCGCCCGGGCGCCGTCTTTGCCGGGAGTGCCGCTGCCCTTGTGCTGGCGAGCCTGGTGGGGGCCGCCGCTGGTGGATCCCTGTCCAGCCTGATCCCCACCAATGCCCTGCAACTGGGGGCGGCCTTGGGGTTCCTGATCATTGGCGGCAACTTGATCAGGCGTTCCCTGGCCTTGGCGGACGAGGCTGAGGATGGGGTGCCGCCCGCTCCTTAAACTCTGAGCGGTCCGTCTTGATCGGTCCGGTCGGAGTCCCATGTCAGGCTCCAGCTCTAAGGCGTTCCTGAACGCCATGGTTCCTGAACCCCGGAAGGCCCAGGCTGAAGGGATCCTGGAAACCCTTCCCCCGCGCCCCCTCTACCGTTCCGGCGTTGGGACCGTTCCCTGGCCGCCCCGGTCTTCGCGCCGGCTCCTCTCTTGCCGCAGCCGCGGTTTTCCCGAGCCTGGCCTGCTCGCTTGACAGAGCCTCCCCTGAGCCTCCGCTCCGCTCCAGTACCCCCTCAGCGCCCCACGCAAGTCCGATGAAGTTCACAGTCGCCGACCTGCTCGACCAGCTCTCCCTCGACACATCCCTGCCCAAGGCCAAGCTGGAAAAGGCGCTGTCCCTCAGTGATGCGGCGGATCTGGAGTCGTTGCAGATTGGACTCGATGCCCTCGCCCGCCTGGGGGTGCTGCTGGACGATGACGCCGGGGTGCGGCGCCTGGACACCCCCGAGCTGGTGCCGGCACGGCTGCGGTGTTCCAGCAAAGGTTTTTGTTTTGCCCTCCGCGATGATGGCGGCGAGGACATTTACATCCGTGATCACCTACTGAACCACGCCTGGAATGGGGATCGGGTATTGGTCCGTGTGACCCGTGAAGGGGGCCGACGGCGCTCCCCCGAGGGCGGGGTCCAGTGCATCTTGGCGCGCCAAACGGTGCGGCTCCTGGCCCAGGTCGAACAACAGGACACCAGGGTGGTGGCCGTACCCCTCGACGATCGGCTGCTCACCAGCGTCGAACTTCCCGCCAGTGATGGGTCCCATCTGGAGCCGGCGGTGGAGTCGGTGGTGGAGGTTCAGATCGACCGCTTCCCGGTGGGCCAGTTCGCACCGCTGGGCCATGTGGCCCGCAGCCTGCCGGTCCACGGGGGGGAGGCGGCCGATCTGGATTTGCTGTTGACCAAACATCGCCTGCACGAGCGACCGGCCCCACCACGGGCCACCCTCAAGGCTCCCGTCGCCAAAGGCCGGGAGGACCTCACGGCCCAACCCTGCTTGCTGCTTGAGGGATGGCAGGGGCTCGATCGGCCCGGCTTGCCCGCCCTTGGCCTGGAGGAGCGGGAGGGGGGCTGGCGCCTGTGGGTGCACAGTCCGGCGGTGGCGGAACGGATCGGGTTGGGGACCAGCCTGGAGGCCTGGCTGCGGGAGCAGGGGGAGGCCATCTGTCTGGGCCGTAGTTGGCTGCCCTTGCTGCCTCCAGCCCTTGCTAAGGCTTCGGCTTTTCAACTCGATCGCAGCGAAGCCGCGGTGTCCGTGGCCCTGGAGCTTGATGCTGAGGGCCAATTGGAGCACTTCCGCTTTTGCCTGAGTCAGATTCGCCCCGTGGCTCGGGTGGATCAAGCGGCCTTGGCGGCGCTTGCGGAGCGCAAGCCCAAGTCGCGCACCCTGCCGGCGGCCCTCAAGGGACTCAAGGATCAGATCCCCCAGCTGGAGCAGCTGCTCAGCCTCGCCAGTCTGGTGCGCCAGCGACGACTGGCGGCCGGTTCGATTGATTTAGATCTGCCCATGCCTGCCCTGGAACGCCTGGGCGATCTTCAGGTTCCCCCTCCGGATGTGGCCCACCAAGGTTGGTTGGTGGAATTGCCGGCGACCGATCCCATGGGGCTGCTGCGCGAGGCCGTTCTGTTGGCCCATCGGGCCTTGGGCCACCACCTGGCGGCCCTCGCCCTCCCGGCCCTATATGCGGTCAACCCGTCGGCGGATCCGACCGCCATCAACGAGGTCGCCAAAGCAGCCCTCGCCCTGGAAATCCCCCTGGAACTGAGTGACGAGGGCGATGCCAGTGCCGCCGAACTGGCCGCCGCCTTCGCCGCTACCGACCGCGGTCGGGCGTTGCAGCAACAACTGCGCGACAATCTCAAACCGGTTCAATGGAGCGATGCTGCGGGTCCCCTGGCCTTGGCCGGCGAAGCGGAGGCCTATGCCCCCTGGTGTTGTCCCAGCCTCCATTACGCCGACCTCTGGAATCAGATCCTGCTCGTGACCTTGCTCTGTGATGGCAAGGATCGTCCCACGGTGCGCCACAAGACCTGCGTTGACCTGGCCAGTGACCAGTGCCATGGAGCCATTGACTGGCCCCTTCTCCCCCCTAGCCAACTCGCTCCCTTCCAGGAGGGGCTCAGTCGAGGCCTGGCCCAGCGCCTCAATGGTCGTAGCCGCTTCCTCCAGGAGTTTCAAGCTGATGCCCTGGCCATGGCGCAGGCGCGGGCGGCCGAACCCCTGGTCGGCCAGACCCTATCCGGTGTGATTAGCGGCGTTCAGAGCTATGGCTTCTTTGTGGAAGTGCCCCCGTCCCAGGTGGAGGGTCTGGTGCATGTGAGCTCGCTCAAGGACGATTGGTACGAATATCGCTCTCGCCAGAACAGATTGGTGGGCCGTAAATTCCGCCGCTCCTACATGGTGGGGGATCGCATTGAGGTGGAGATTCAGAACGTTGATGCCCTGCGCCATCAGATCGATCTGGCCGTACCGGCCATGGATGCCGTTGCCGAGGCGGAGGGGGGAGCGATCGATGGGATGTCGCCTGACCAGGCCATGGACGGCTTGGAACCTGAAGGGGAGAGCTGACGGCCTTGGGTGCTCCCCTGCCAGGTTCCCGTTCGTCCCTTCCCGTGGTTCTGGCGGTTTCGGGAGCCTCGGCCCAGCCCTTGGCCGAACGGGCCCTGCAGCTGCTGCTGCAGGCGGGGTTGACCGTTGAGCTGGTCACAAGTCGCGGCGCCATCGGCGTCTGGCAAGCCGAGCTGGGGATCCAGGTGCCTGGTCAGCCCGAGGCCCAGGAACGCTTTTGGCGGGAACGCTGCGGTCCCGGGGGGCAGTTGCGCTGTCACCGCTGGAATGATCAGGCGGCCGCCATCGCCAGTGGCAGTTATCGGACCCACGGCATGGTGATCCTTCCGGCCAGCATGGGCACCGTGGGACGGATTGCTTCAGGTGTTGCCCTCGATCTGATCGAACGGGCCGCTGATGTCCATCTCAAGGAGGGACGTCCCCTGGTGATTGCCCCGAGGGAGTTGCCCTGGAATCTGGTTCATCTGCGCAATCTCACGGCCCTGGCGGAAGCGGGTGCCAGGATTGCGCCGCCGGTGCCAGCCTGGTACCACCGTCCCCAGACCCTGGCGGAGATGGTGGATTTTCTGGTGATTCGGGTGTTGGACAGTCTCGATCTGGATCTGGACCAGGGCACCCTGCGGCGCTGGCAGGGGCCATGCGGCCCTGCACAGGCTTTGTCCTGACCCTGTCGGCCATGTCCCGCCTTCCCCGCCTGCTGCTGGTGCCCCTGCTGTCTCCCCTGGCAGTAGCCATTGTGGTGGGGTCCCTCAACCCTCTTCCACGGGTCAGCCTGCAGCTGCTCACCTGGCGCAGCCCATCGTTACCCCTGGGGGTTTGGATGATCACGGCGGCCACTGGCGGGGCGGCCCTGAGCGCCACGGCCACAGCGCTTGCTCTCGGTCAGGCGGCCCAGCTCCGGCGCCGGTCGGCACTGGGGGGATCCTTCGCCGGGACGCCGTTCCGCGCAGCGTGGCCGGAGGAGGGGGCCACCCGTTCGCGCCAGCGGCCTGGAGCGGGCCGGGAAGCGGCGCCTGCGCCAGCGGAGGTGGCCTGGAGTCCCGGGCCCAGTCGGGCTCCGGGGGAGCCTGCCCCCACGGTGGAAGTGCCGTTTCGGGTGCTTCGTCGTGGCGGGGCCGAAGCCGAGACCCCCCGCGCCGAGGCCCCCCGCGCCGAGGTGCCGCAGCGCCAACCGGTGGCGGTGGCCGCCGATGACGACTGGGCTGTGGATCGGGGCGAGGATTGGTAGGTGGATGGTTTTGCCTACAGTCCCGGGCAGCACCCCCGACGAGGCCCGCCGCGGTGACCGACAGCCCCCAGCCATCCCCTGCCAACCCTGCTCCCCCCAACCCTGCCGCCGCCAAGGCTGCGGAGGCCGCCCCTCCAGCCGCCAAGGTCAAGCCACCGGCCCCGGAGGACCGCCCCTTCGCTGAATTCGTGCCCCAGCTGCTGCTGCCGGCCCTGGCCATGGAGATTCAGTCCTATGGCGGCCCCGACCCCGTCCTGAGCTTCGAGGCCGGCACGATGCCGGTCGCGGGGGTTGACAGCTGGATCGTCCGCGGCGAGCTCCCCGGTGAACGTCGATTCTGGCTCTGCTTCACGGCTCCAGACATCCAGGCCGCCAAGACGATTGCCCTGGCCGAGGGTCTTGGAGCGCCGAGCTTGTTGGAGTCCTTTTTGATTGACGAACGGAAAACCACCCTGGCCCTCTTGGTCTCCCGGCTGGTGCAGCGGCTCAATGGCCAGAAGTGGCTCGGTCCCAATTGAGGGGGCGCCTCCCCAGGGCGTCGTTCCGTCGCTCTGGGGGCCGCCATCGGCCCTGGCCCCTTACGATGCCTGCACGACCCTGATCCTTTTTGCGATGGTGCCTCCCGCCGCTTCCACCCTTCCGTCCTCCAGCTCCATCGGCGTGGCCGGAGTGGGCACCCAGGAGGCGCCGGCGATCAAGGATCCAGCCCGCGACACCATCCTCACGCCCCGGTTCTACACCACCGATTTCGACGCCATGGCGGCGATGGATCTGCGGCCGAATGAGGTGGAACTGGAGGCAATTTGCGAGGAGTTTCGTAAGGATTACAACCGTCACCATTTCGTCCGGAATGAGGAGTTTGATGGGGCGGCTGAGCAGCTGGATCCCGACACCCGCCGGGTGTTTGTTGAATTTCTTGAGCAGAGCTGCACATCCGAGTTTTCCGGCTTCCTTCTTTATAAGGAGCTCAGCCGCCGCATCAAGGCCAAGAATCCCCTCCTGGCGGAATGCTTTGCCCACATGGCCCGCGATGAAGCCCGCCATGCAGGTTTTCTCAACAAATCCATGACCGATTTCGGGCTTCAGCTCGATCTTGGCTTCCTGACTGCAAATAAGGCGTATACAAAATTCAGTCCTGAGCATATCTTTTATGCCACCTACCTTTCCGAGAAGATTGGTTATTGGCGCTACATCGCCATCTACCGTCATCTCGAAAAGCATCCCGAAAGCAAAATTTTCCCAATTTTCAACTTCTTTGAGAACTGGTGTCAGGACGAAAATCGCCATGGGGATTTCTTTGACGCCCTGATGAAGGCCCAGCCCGACACGGTGCGGGGGTGGAAGGCCAAGCTCTGGTGCCGCTTCTTCCTGCTGGCTGTCTTTGCCACCATGTACGTGCGCGATGTGGCCCGTAAGGAGTTTTACGAGGCCCTCGGCCTTGATGCCCGGACCTACGACCGCTACGTGATCCGCAAGACCAATGAAACCTCTGCCCGGGTGTTTCCGGTGGTGCTGGATGTGGAGAATCCCACCTTCTGGGATCGGCTGGAGAGCTTGGTGCGCAATAACGCCGCCCTCGCCGAGGCAGATAACGCCCCGACTCCGGCTCCGCTCAAGGTGCTGCGCAAGTTGCCCTTCTGGGCCGCCAATGCCATGCAAATGGCCCGCCTGTTCCTGATGGCCCCCATCAGCAGTGACCAGTTCCAGCCCGCCGTGCGCTGATTCTTTTGACCCTCTCTGCCGTCAACCCAGGCGCCACCATGGCCGCCGATCTGGCTGATCCAGCCTGGCAATCCCGCCTCGAGCCCCTTCTTGCTGGTGGCACCGCCGCCGGGGCCAACCTGGTGGAGGTGTTTGTCGAGCGCACCGACCACCTCGGTGCCTTGGCCGAACAGGACACCATCACCAGCGTGACCCCGGGGTTTGGGGTCGGGGCTGGGATCCGAGTGTTCCTGGACGGCCGCGATGGCTTCGTCTCCACCAATGATCTGTCGGCCGCGGGGCTGCAGCTGGCCCTGGATCAGGCCCTCGGCATGCTCGGGCTCCGGCGCGGCGACTACGACACCCCCCAGTTTCAGGGCTTACCGGCCCTGCGGGATTTCGCGGTGGCCAAGGCCGATTGGCTGTCCCGCTGTCCCGAGTTGGCCGAAGTAGCCAACCGTCTGCTGGAAGGCACCGATCGGCTGCAGCGCCATGGCCAGCACCTGCAGGCCCGCCGCGCCAATTACGCCCGCGACTGGCAGGACGTTTTGGTGGCGGCCAGCGATGGCACCTTTGCCAGGGATCTTCGACTTCATCAGTCCCTGGGGATGAGCGTCTTGGCCGCCGACGGCCAACACCGCGCCAGCCTGGGTCGCCGCTACGGCACCTCCGCGCGGCCCGATGATCTGCGGGAGTGGGACGCAGAGGCTTCCGCCCAGGACATCACGTCCAGCTGCGCCACCATGCTCTACGCCGACTACGTGGAAGCCGGCCAGTATCCGGTGGTGCTGGCCAACCGGTTCGGTGGTGTCATTTTCCACGAGGCCTGCGGCCACTTGCTGGAAACCACCCAGGTGGAACGCGGCACCACCCCCTTTGCGGACAGCCTCGGTGAACCCATCGCCCACGCGGCGGTCACCGCCATCGATGAGGGCCTCAGTGACGGCGCTTTCGGTTCTCTTTCCATGGACGATGAGGGGATGGAACCGCAGCGCACCGTGCTGATTGAGAACGGGGTGTTGCGCCGTTTCCTCAGTGATCGGGCCGGAGAATTGCGCACCGGTCACCCCCGCACGGGCAGCGGTCGGCGCCAGAGCCATGCCTTCGCCGCCGCCAGCCGCATGCGCAACACCTTCATCGCTGCCGGTCCGCACCGTCCTGAGCACTTGATTGCTTCCGTGGACACGGGCCTTTATTGCAAGTCGATGGGCGGTGGCAGCGTGGGCCCCACGGGCCAGTTCAACTTCGCCGTGGAGGAAGGTTTCATGATTGAAAATGGCCAGCTCGGTCGTCCGGTCAAAGGGGCCACCCTGATTGGGGAAGCGCGGGAGGTGATGCCGCGTATCTCCATGTGTGCCAATGATCTGGAGTTGGCGGCAGGCTTTTGCGGTTCGGTGAGCGGCAGTATCTACGTCACCGTCGGCCAACCCCATATCAAGGTGGATTCGATCACCGTCGGGGGCCGTTGACCATGGCCTCCTCCGCCAGTCCCGCCCTCGACCCCGCCAGCCTGCGCGAGCGGCTCGATCACTTAGCCCGCCATGCCGGTCTCCATCAGTGGGACCTGGGGGCAGGGTGTAGCACCGACACCTCCGTTCAGGTGGATCGGGGCGAGGCCAAACAGATGAAGGGGGCCCAGCGCAGCTCCATCACCGTGCGGGTCTGGAATGGGGCCGGTCTGGTGGGGATTACCAGCACTAGTGATCTGAGCGATGCCGGCCTTGAACGGGCCCTGGCCGGTGCCCACGCCGCCAGCGCCTTCGGCAACGCCGACGACACCCCGGCCTTCTCCAGCCTGGCCACCGCCCCCCTGCAACCTCTGGATCAGCCCCTCCATCCTCCCCAGCACATCCTGGATTTGCTCGGCACCCTCAAGGAGGCGGAACGGGATCTGCTCAGTCGGCATGCCGCCATCGGCACCGTTCCTTACAACGGCCTGGCCCAGCGGAGCAGCGAGCGTATTTACCTCAACAGTGAGGGGGCCTGTCGCCATCAACAGCTCACCACCGCCAGCCTCTATCTCTATGCCCGGGCAGAGGAAACGGGCCGCAAGCCCCGCAGTGGTGGTGCCGTGCGCTTGGCCTATGGGGTTGATGCCCTCGACATCGCCGGTTGTATCGATGAGGCGGCGAATCGCACCATTGCCCATCTCGACTATGCTCCCATCACCACCGGTCGCTACACCTGCGTGTTCACGCCGGAGGCCTTTCTCGATCTGATCGGGGCCTTCAGCGGCATGTTCAATGCCCGTGCCGTGCTCGATGGGGTCAGCCTTTCCTCCCGCGAGTCCCTGGGGGAGTCCCTGGCGGTGCCGTTTCTGTCAATCCATGACAACGGCCTCCATCCCGCCAACATCGGTGCTTCCAGCTTCGATGGCGAGGGCACGCCCACCCAACGCCTCACCCTGCTGGAGGGAGGGATTCTTCGCCATTTCCTCCATTCCGAGGCCACGGCCCGCCGCTTCGGGGTAGACCCCACTGGCCATGCGGGCCTCGGGGCCAAGGTGGCGGTGGGACCCCACTGGTTCGAGATCGGTCCGCCCCCGGGGGGGGCCAGCGGCGCCTCCGGGCTCGACCATCGCACCGGTGTCGGTGGCGGCACGGATGGGGCCCAAGGGCTGGTGGTGATTGATTCGCTTTCTGCCCTCCATGCCGGTGTGAAGTCGAGTCAGGGATCCTTTTCCCTGCCGTTCGATGGCTGGTGGATCCGAGGGGGTGAGCGCCGCTCCATCGAAGCGGCCACCGTGGCGGGCGATATCCGTGACGTGTTGCGCAGCCTGATCGGCTTTGAAGGGGAGGCCAAGGTCACCCCCGATGGGCTCTGCCCCCTGGTGTGGGTGGACGGCCTGTCGATCACGGGCGAGGCCTGATCAGGAGCAGATGCGGATCCTGTTCTGGGGCACCCCCTCCTATGCCCTGGCCAGCCTTGAGGCGCTCCACGCGGCCGGTCATCAGTTGGTGGGGGTGGTCAGCCAGCCCGATCGGCGTCGTGGCCGGGGCAAGGAGCTGGTGCCGTCACCGGTGAAGGCCCGGGCCCTCGACTGGGGGGTGCCGGTGTTCACTCCCGAGCGGATCCGCCGCGATCCGCCGATGCAGGAGACCTTGGCGGCGTTGGGGGCCGACCTATCGGTGGTGGTGGCCTTCGGCCAGATCCTGCCGCCGGAGGTGCTGATCCAGCCCCCCCTCGGCTGTTGGAACGGCCATGGTTCCCTGCTGCCCCGTTGGCGTGGCGCGGCCCCGATCCAGTGGGCCCTACTGGAGGGCGACGCCGACACCGGGGTGGGGATCATGGCGATGGAGGCCGGGCTGGACACCGGTCCAGTGCTGCTGGAGCGGCGCCTCAGGATCGGCCTGCTGGAGAACGCCTCTGAGCTGGGGGGCCGCCTGGCCCAGTTGACCGGCGAGTTGCTGGTGGAGGCCCTTCCCCGGATTGAGGCCGCTGGGCCCGGGGATGGGGCCGAGCGGTGGCAGCGGCTGGGCCTTGTGCCCCAGCCGGAGGTGGGTCTCACCTATGCCCGCCTGCTCACCAAGGAGGATCGCCAGCTGGTCTGGAGTGGCTCCGCCTTGGCCCTCCATCGGCGGGTGATGGCCCTCCACCCTGGTGCCACCTGCCGCTGGGGCGAACGGGGTTTGAAGGTGGTGGCCACCGAACCCTTGGTGGCTCGGCTGGCGGATCAGCTCAGCCCCGAGGCCGCTGCCCTGGTGGGACGCTGGGGCCAGGCTCCCGATGACGGCCCCCCGCTCTCCTCCAGTCCGGGCGAGGTGCTGGCCGTGGTGGAGGGGCTGGGGCTGGTGGTGGCCACCGGTGGGTGTCCCCTGCTGATTCGCGCGGCCCAACTGGAGGGTAAGGCGGTCAGCAGGGGCACCAGCTTGGTGCAACAGCTGGGGGCCCGGGTGGGGGATCGGCTTGGCTGAGGGATCGGCTCGGCTGAGCCGGGGCCACCCTGATAGTGCCCAAGGCCAACGGCAGGAGGAAGCGCAAGTCGGGGGTGGCGGCGATTCAACGCACGATGCAGCTGAGCCGCATTCCCTTGCTTGCGTTGAAGGGGGTTCGCGGCTTGGTTCGAACCTCAGGAGCGGTTTTTACCCCTGCGACGCCTTGACACTGGCGAAGCGATGGCTTGGCCGCTCTGGAGCCAGGCCGCAAGGTCTGGCCGGCCGCCAACGTTGCCTGGCATTGCCGGGGGCCATCGCCCGAGACAGTCGTCTTCCGACGAAGGTTCTGTCAGCGCCGTTCACTTTGGCGCCGCCAGTTGCCCATGGGTCCTGCCCAGAGCGTCAGCCTGGTGAAGCCATGGGCCACGCCCGTCCGATCCCCCTCCTCCCATGCCAGAGCTGCTGACGCCGTTGTTCCAACTGTCCACCACCAAGGGTTTTGCCCTGGCCTGTTCGGCCCTGGAGCTGGCGGTGGCCGAGCATGAGTTCGGCATCCTGGCGGTGCACGACCTTGGCCAGACCCTCCGCAGCAAGGGAATTGACTTCGAGGAGCAATGCCGGGTGTTTGAGGTGTGCCATCCGGAGCAGGCCGCTCGGGTGCTGAAGGCCAACATGGCTCTCGCCATGGCCCTGCCCTGCCGCATCTCCGTGTTTACCGATGCCGGTTGCACCTGGATCGGCATGATCCGGCCTGAGGTCATGCTCCGGAGCCTCTCCGGGGATCCGGAGCTGGCGGTCGTTGCAAAGGATGTGGAAGTAAGCCTCGTTGAGATCATTGAGGCCGCTGTCGCCTGAACGGGCGGGCGGCCTCTGGTGATCCCCTGCTCAGCTCATGGGGGTGGCGTTCTGGGGCTGTCGCCGGTAGAGCTCGTGCAGGCCCTCCAGTTGGTTATGCACCGCCACCAGTTGGTCGCGGATGTGGCGGCTGTTGTCGATTTTTTCCAACGTCAGCAGCATCGTTTCGATCTGGGCTTTGCAGTTAATCAACACACGGCACTGGGTGGAACCGGGTTCGTAGGGCATGGGGGGGAGTTCGACCAGGCCAATGCACCACGGCGCGGCCGGCTGTGTTGTCGCAACGGTTGCAGTCCTCACCGAGAACGGCGCCGCACCGGCGCTGCAGCCGTGCCGCCGCCGCTGGCCCGGCCATCCCGTCGTGCCCCCTGGGAGGGCCGGGCGGCGCCGCCGCGATCACGTCGCCCGCGGCCGCCGCTCAGGTCCAGGGGGGGGGCGGACAGCACGGTGGGCTCGTAGCCAGCCACCTCGGACCGCGGTAGCGGACCGCCAATGACCCGCTCGATCGCCCTCAGCAGTTCGTGTTCCTCCGCAGCCACCAGCGAGATGGCGTGGCCGTTTTGGCCGGCCCGGCCGGTGCGGCCGATGCGATGGACGTAGTCCTCGGCCACGTTGGGCAGGTCGAGATTCACCACCCGCGGCAGCTGGTGGATGTCGATACCCCGAGCGGCGATATCCGTGGCCACCAGAACCCGCACCTGGCCCGCCTTGAATCCCGAAAGGGCCCTGGTACGGGCCCCCTGGCTCTTGTTGCCATGAATGGCGGCGGCTTCCAGGCCCTCCTTGCACAGCCGCTCCGCCAGGCGATTGGCCCCATGTTTGGTGCGCGAAAACACCAGCACCTGTTGCCAGTCGTTGCTGCGGATCAGGTGGCAGAGCAGGTCTCCCTTGCGGTCCATGTCGCAGGGGTGCATCAGTTGTTCCACCGTGGTGGCGGCCCGATTTTCCGGGGTCGCCTGCAGCTGGATGGGCTGCTGCAGCAGGCCGGTCGCCAGCCGGCGGATCTCCGGTGAGAAGGTGGCCGAGAACAGCAGGTTCTGACGACGCTCTGGCAGCAGGGAGAGGATGCGACGGATGTCCCGGATGAAGCCCATGTCGAGCATCCGATCGGCCTCATCCAGCACCAGGATTTCCACCCGGTCCAGTTGCATGGCCTTTTGCTGGTGGAGATCCATCAACCGACCGGGGGTGGCCACCAGCACATCCGTACCGCGTCGCAGCCGCTCGATCTGGGGATTGGGGCTCACCCCACCGAACACCACATCCGCCCGAAGATCGAGATAGCGGCCATAGGCCACCACACTGTCGTGGACTTGGGCCGCCAGCTCCCGGGTGGGGGTGAGCACCAGCGCACGCACAACGCCTTGGCGGGCATGGGCCCCGTGGCGCAGCCGTTCGAGCATTGGCAGGGTGAATCCCGCCGTCTTGCCGGTGCCGGTCTGGGCGGCGGCCATGACGTCATGACCCGCCAGCACCGCGGGGATGCATTGGCGCTGGATCGGTGATGGACTGCTGTACCCCTTGCCTGCCACCGCCTTGAGCAGGGGTTCGGAGAGCCCCAAAGCAGCAAAGTCTGCGGCCAGCCCGGCCACGGGCGGAGTAAGGGTGCTGCCCCCTAGGGCCGCAGGCTCAGACGGGGCACTGGGGTGGGGGCTGGACGGGGTGTGGGGCTTGGAGGAAGGCGTGATCGGATCGTTGCCGCAGATGCTCCAGCCTAGGAGGGGACGGCCGAGCGGAAATGGGCACAGTCCCCGCAGGGACCCTCCGGCAGAACGGCGCAGCGAAGTAAGGGCGTGCGGGCGTTGAAGTGGCAGCTGGGGTCACCGATCACCCAGCGACCGTTCCACCAGCGCGCATCGGGGGGTTGGCGCTGGGCCTTCACCTGGAGGGACACCGTGGCGAGCTCGTAGCGGCCGGCCTTCAGGCCATAACGGTGGCTTCTTTGCAACACCAGATAGCTGGCCTCCTGCACCTGCAGCCAGTGGCCGGGCTGGGGGACTTCGGCCAGGCTCTCCACCTCGAGAACCGTGATCAGTCGATCGCTGTCGATCTGGCGCAGTTCAATGCGCAGAACGGAACTGATCACGGCGAGGGATCGGTGCCCGCGTCGGTGGGGCGGCGCTCCGAAAACCCCCACAGAAACAGGCCGGCCACCACCAGAAGCAAGGCCCATTCCGGCGGATCCAGGTCGGGCAGGGCAAGGCGCACCAGCAGGCGCAGCCCCACCAATCCCACGGCCAGGTAGCCGGCGGTTTCGAGATGGCGAAACAGCTCCAACCAGCGGATGAAGAGTTCGGCTGTCAGCCGAAGGGCGATCACGCCGATCACCCCGCCGGCCATCACCAGCCCCAGGCGATCGGTCACCGCCACAGCGGCAGCAACGCTGTCCAGGGAGAAGGCCAGATCGGTGAGGGCCAGGGTCACGACCACCCCCATCAGGCCAGTCTCCAGGGCAGGGGCCTGGCCGTCGGTGCCGTCGCTGACGGCCGGGTTGGGGAGGGTGCGGAGATGGTTACCGCATAGCCAGAGCAGGTAGCTGGCGGCCAGCACTTGCAGGGGCCAGAACTGCAGCACCCAGCGGGCCCCCAGGATCAACCCCAAGCGAAACACCAGTGCCAGTACCAGGCCGAGGTTGAGGGCCTGGCGCTGCCGCTGCGGATCGTTCAGGCGTCGCGAAATCGCCGCCAGGGCGATGGCGTTATCGGCGGAGAGCACGGCCTCCAGGGCCACCAGCAAAGGCAGCAGCAGCAGCACCTCACTCCATTGATCCGCCCCCTGGAGCAGGGGCGTCAGGGACGACATGGATTCGGCTTCCATCGCTCTTGCCTCTTCATGACTGACCGGCGAGGCAGGGCGTCGGCGGGGGGACGACCCGTCACTCTAGAAACAGGCGTTCTTTGCTCATGGGTCGATGCAACTTCAGGCCCGTCTGGTTCATGCCGAAAGCGGTCGGCGCGTGGTGGAGGTCAGCGCCCGGGATGGTCAGCGCCTGATCGGCAGTGCCCTGGGGGAGGGCGAAACCGCTGAGGAGGCGGAGGACCGGGCCCTGGCTCGCCTCCAAGCCCGGTTGCAGTCGAGGCCTGGGCTGGATCGGCTGCCAGCGGGATCGGGGCCGTCGGCCGTAAGCCCTCCCCCCTCACCCCCGGCGCAGCCCCTGCCTCCCCCGGGGCCACTGCCCCCAGGGCCAGCTCTGCCCCTAGTCCCACCTCTGGACGCCGGGACCACTCCAGCCCCCACCCCTCCAGCTGCCACCGAGCCCCCGGTCGATCCGGAGGATTGGAGTGGTGAGCTGGTGCACCTCGACCGCCAGCTGCAGCGGCTGGGCTGGGGGCGGGATCAGGAGGGCGTGTTTCTGCAACGGGCCTTTGGCCATCCCAGCCGGCAGCGCCTCACCACCTATGGCGATCTGATGGCCTACATCCGTGCCTTGGAGGGCTTGGAGCCCCTGGCGGATCCGGCGATGGTCCCCGTCCCGCTGCGTCGCCAGGATCTCCTGGCCCAGTGCGATGCGTTGCTGGCCCAGCTGGGCTGGTCGGCGGATCAGGGGCGCACGTTGCTGGGCGACCACTTCGGTGCCAGTAGCCGCCAGTCCCTCTCGGATCAGCAATTGCTGGAATTCAACATGCTGTTGGAGGGGCAATGGCTAGCCGATGCTGGCGACGCGGGCCCAAGGGACCCCTAATCTGCCCCTACAAGCACACATTGGGCGGGAGCGTTCGGGATGACTCTCAAAATTGGCATCAACGGCTTTGGCCGCATCGGTCGACTGGCCTTCCGTCGCGCCTGTACGTTCGCCGACGTTGAAGTGGTGGGGATCAACGATCTGATTGATGTTGATTATCTCGCCTATATGCTCCGCTACGACTCCACCCATGGCCGCTTCGATGGGGAGGTGGCTGTCGCGGACGGTTCCCTGATCGTCAACGGCCGGACGATTCGGATCACGGCGGAGCGGGACCCTTCCAACCTTCGTTGGAATGAGGTGGGCGCTGAGGTGGTGCTCGAATCCACCGGTTTCTTCCTCACCGATGCCACCGCCCGGCACCACCTCACGGCCGGCGCCCGCCGGGTCGTGATGTCAGCCCCCTCCAAGGACGACACCCCGATGTTTGTGATGGGGGTGAACCACGCCACCTATGCCGGCCAGGAGATCGTTTCCAATGCCTCCTGCACGACCAATTGCTTGGCGCCGATGGCCAAGGTGGTGCATGACAACTTCGGAATTGCCAGCGCACTGATGACCACGGTCCATGCCACCACGGCCACCCAGAAAACCGTCGACGGCCCTTCGGTGAAGGATTGGCGGGGTGGACGCGGGGCGGCCCAGAACATCATTCCCTCCTCCACTGGTGCCGCCAAGGCGGTGGGCAAGGTGATCCCGGCCCTGAACGGCAAGCTCACCGGCATGGCCTTCCGGGTCCCCACTCCGGATGTCTCCGTGGTGGATCTCACCGCCAACCTCGAGACCCCCACCACCTACGAGGCCATCAAGGCGGCCATGCGGGCGGCTTCGGAGGGCCCGATGCGGGGCATCCTCGGTTACACGGAAGATGAGGTGGTGTCCACGGATTTTCTCGGAGACTCCTGTACGTCAATCTTTGATGCGTCCGCTGGGATTGCCCTCACCGATCGGTTCGTCAAACTCGTGGCCTGGTACGACAACGAGTGGGGCTACTCCTGCAAATGCATTGATCTAATGCGTCATATGGCCGCTCACTGAGTCAGTCGGCAATGGCGGGCCACCAAGGTCCTGCCCAGATCACGCTGGTGCTGATTGGCATAGGCCTCCCGTTCCATGGTCTTTTCAGCCTCGGACACATCTCGATAGAGCGGATCGCGCATCTGTTCCGCCACGCTGGGCGCCATCTCCTGGGGTAGGCCCAGGGGCTCGGGTCGGGCGGCGATGCTGCCGGCCGAACAGCTCTGGGCCACATGAATGGCTTCATGGTTCAGCACCTTCGCGAATTCCACCGTTCCCTTGGCCACCACCAGGGGTTGGATCCGCAGCGTTCCCCAATTGTGATCCCATTCGCCGGCCGCCCCCGATTTATGCGGTGGGTCCATCACAATCCGCACGCCCGCCCGATCCAGGGTGGTCAACAGGGCCAGGATCGAAGCACGTTCGGCGTCGTAGGTGGGCGGATTGTTAATCAGCGCCTGGAGCTGCGCCACGCTGAGATCGGGATCGCCAGGACGCCGTTGGTAGAGATAGCGGGTGCCCCCATCGGGCAGGGGTTCCACGGTGGGCAACCACTGACGATCACCCTCCGCCAGTTGGTTGACAAGGCCACTGGCCACCAGGTCGCGGGGACGCTGGCGGGCGTTCCTGGCCGGCATGAATCGCTCCAGGAGCGGGGGTAACGGTTCCAATTGCACCGCCAGCAGGGCGGCCCGATCCAGCAGGTCGGGAAGCGCCGTCATTGTCAGACCGGCCAGGACGACCCCCACCGCCAGGAGGGGCCCGCGCGGCAAGCGGTAACGCCGTTGCACCCGTTCGCCGCAGCGGCCGCAGCGATGGCGGCCATGGCGGCGCCGGACCAGGCGCAGCGGCAGACCCTGGCAACAGGGACTGGAACAGCTGTAGCGGGCCAAGCAACAGAAACGCGCTTCTCTCCTCCAGCATGTCTGGCGGCGAAGGCTTGCGAAGATCAGAGCCCATCGTTTTGCCCCCCATGCCCCTCTCCGCCCTGGTGCGCCAACTGCAGCAGGTGCCCCTCACCGGTGAGGTCCTGCTGCGGTCGCAGCGGGAGGAGCGGCTCCTGCTGAGCGGTGCTGGGCGGCTGGCCCGTGCCCTCGTGGCCAGTGCCCTGGCGGGGGCGGCTGAGGCGCCGCTGTTGGTGATTGTGCCGACCCTGGAGGAGGCGGGCCGCTGGGCGGCGTTGCTGGAGCTGATGGGCTGGCCGAGCAGTCAGCTCTATCCCACCAGTGAAGGCTCCCCCTACGAGCCCTTCGATCCCACCAGTGAGATCACCTGGGGGCAGTTGCAGGTATTGGCGGAATTGCTGGATCGGGAGGGAGGCGGACGTTTTGCCGTCGTGGCCACTGACCGGGCGCTCCAACCCCACCTCCCCCCCCCCCAGGTGTTGGCCGACCGTTGTCTCACCCTGCGCAAGGGCCAGTCCGTGGATCTAGACGATCTGGCCGACACCCTGGCCCGCCTGGGTTACGAGCGGGTGGCCACGATTGAACAGGAGGGCAGCTGGAGCCGTCGGGGCGACATCATCGATGTGTTTCCGGTTAGTGCCGAGCTGCCGGTGCGGTTGGAATTGTTTGGTGAGGATCTGGAAAAGTTGCGGGAGTTTGATCCGGCCACCCAGCGCTCCCTGGATGCGGTCGATCTGGTCCGACTCACCCCTACCAGCTACGGGCCCCTGGTGGCCGACGCCCTGCGCGATCGCATGCCGGAGGGCCTCGAGCAGCTGCTTAGCCCTGCGGCCCTGGATGGACTGCTGGAGGGGGGAACCCCTGAGGGTATGCGTCGGCTGATGGGGCTCGCCTGGGACCAGCCCGCCTGTTTGCTGGATTACCTTCCCGACGCCACCCTGGTGGCCATTGATGAGCGGCGCCATGGGCTCGCCCACGGACAACAGTGGGTGGACCATGCCAGCAATCACCACGCGGAAGTGCTGAAAGAGTTGGGGGTGGAGGGTTTGTTGCTGCCTCCCACCCTGCACCGCCTACCGGCGGAGGCCCTGGCGGCGGCTGAGGCT
>Ga0114976_10000082_pt1 | contig 51108 bp, 68 predicted proteins | sample S_130805_EF_Meta_FD_87319 | JGI IMG/M metagenome (GOLD analysis project Ga0114976, IMG submission 87319) | Freshwater microbial communities from Lake Simoncouche, Canada to study carbon cycling - S_130805_EF_MetaG | ecosystem: Environmental > Aquatic > Freshwater > Lake | place: Lake... | reverse complement strand
CTCTTGGGTGATTTTGTTAATCTCTGAGTATGAATCAGGCTCAAACTGTGTCATTTTCAACAAACTCAAAAAGAAATACTGAGGATGTTTAAACTTTAGATAAAGAGTCCACGCAGCAAGAATTGCATAAGAAATAGAGTGGGATTTGTTGAAAGAATAGTTTGCAGAATCTTCTGCAACTTTCCATAACACTTCTCCAATGACAGGATCAAGATTGTTTTGTTCAATTTTTTCCTTAATTTTATCTTGCCAAGCCGCCATTTGATCCACTTTCTTCTTTCCTACAATGCGGCGAAGCTGCTCAGACTCGTCAAGAGTAAAGCCTACTTTCACCGCCATTCTCATTAGCTGCTCCTGATACAGTGGAATACCACCAGTGTATTGAAGAACATCATCAAAGAAAGGATGCACGCTTTGAAAATCGCCAACATTAACATAGTGGGCGTATCGGTCCAAGAAGTCTAAAGCTCCAGGACGAGCAATAGCTACCACAGCAGATAGCTGTTCTAGATTTTTTGGCCTCACTTTTTGAGCGACTTTGAAGTTTGTATCAGCTTCAATTTGAAACAGTCCTTGAGGAGTTTGTAGATTTTGTAGATAGCTATAAATCTCTTCGCTCTGCATATCTAGTTTTGTGATGTCAAAACCAATCTGCTTACAGACATCATGAATTACTGAAAGAGTGCGCAAGCCAAGAATATCAAACTTAACACACAAACTAGCAACATCATTCATGTCATAGCCAGAAACAAGATCGCCTTCGCCCGTTGTTTGAAGAGGCATAATTTCTTCCAAGTCATAGTGACTAATTGCAATGCCTGATGGATGAACGCCAGTATTTTTAATTAAGCCCTCAAGCTTCTGAGCGATTTCAAAGATTTTTTTATTTTCATTCGCCCATTCTCTAAACTTATCATTTTCTTGGCAAGCATTTTTGAGGCTTGCAACTTTACCAAATTTCTTGGGAATCAAGTCGCTGATTTCATTTACTGATGATTCTGGTAGCTCGCCAACAAGTTTTCCGCATTCCTTTACGCAAAGTTTACTGCTCAAAGTATTGAGCGTAAGAATTTTGCATGTTTTACCAGAGTATTTTTGTTCAATAAATTTAATCACTTCTTGGCGGCGTTCATAAGCAATATCGTTATCAACGTCTGCCAGCAGAGAGCCGTCCAAATAAGTTTCTCCATCAACGATAATCTTTTTTGCTCGACTCTTCGAAACAAATCGCTCGAAGTATAATTCATACTGAATCGGATCAACCTTAGTTACGCCAATCAAATACAACACCAAAGAACCAGCGGCAGAACCTCGTCCTGGCCCAGTAGGAATTTCATTCTCATGACAGAATTTTAAAATGTCCCAATTTAAGAGAACATAATCAATAAACCCAAGCTCTTCAAATAAGCTAAGCTCTGTTTTCACGCGCTCATAATAAATTTGAGCGTTTTGTTTTTTGTCAATTTCTTTTTCTAAAACTCCCTTGTGACATAGCTTACGAAGAAACTGATAATTTGAAGAGGTGTTTGGGATTCCAAGAATATCATAGTATTTTTGTTCAATGATGATTTGTGGAAGTTTTACGCCAGGAAGTGTTGGCTGCTGATATTTTTGAAATTCTTTTAACATTTTGATTATAAATAGTAAAATTTAAGAGATTCAATAGCCTCAAGTTCTGTGTTGAATGGTCCATAAGGCTTTCCTAAAGAACAGTGCCAATACCATCCGTCCTCATATTTCTGTACCGTAAGAGCTTTGTCAAATTTCGATGTCATAGATTTGTTTTTGAAAAATTTGGAATGTCATTTCAATGTCATAAAGTGCGTCATGTAATTTACTAGGGTCGTGAGGAATTTCATAATGTTTTAACAAGTGAGCTTGACTGGTTTTAATTCCTTTTTCTCGATGATTTAACCAGCGATACTGCCAGCAGATAAGGTCATCGCAATCAACAGACCTGCATTCCTTAGCAATAGCCATTGCCAAAGCTTTTGTATCAAGCACACGGTCAACATAATCAAAGCTTGAATCTAAGCCCATCGCTCTTCTCCAAGAATTAAGCATATAAACATCAAACCCAAGAATATTTTGGCCAATGATTTTATTGCTATCCCTTTCTAAAAAAGGAGCGAATTCGTCCCAAACTTCTTTTGGATCGCGAGCAAGATCACGATATTTATCATAATTAAAACCAGTGATTTTCGCCGCACCATCACTGATTTTAAAGTCTGGCCAATAGATGTATCTCTCTTGACGCGAAATAATCTTCTTACCAATAGCTTCAATCCATGCGATTTGCCAAGGTCTTGAATGAAGTAGATTAAGCCCTTCTGTTTCGCAATCTAAAATTAGATATTTTTGATTAAAATTAAATCTCAAAAGGTCATTTCTCATAAATAAGTTTATTTCGTTTTCTTTCTAGAAAGTCGGAGCTTCCATTACTATACAATATCTCAGCCATTTTGCAACGATTTTCTTTTGAAAGATATTTATTAATATAATAAGTCTGTTTTGTTCTTTTGTCTTTTTTTGGCTCAGTCAATGAAATGCCGCGTTCTTTCAAAAAGCTAACAACGAAATTCAAAAATAAATAATTACCTAGTAAACTAAAATTTATTCCACTGCCTTTTTTGGAAAATGAACCGTCTCCATCTATATATCCTAAAATAGCTGATCTTACATATTTATTAGGAATTTGATGAAAAATTTCTTGATTAATTAAGAGTGTTTTGTTCTCTTGCAAACCTAAATTTTTTAAATCTTGAACTAACTGTTTGCGGCACACTATTAATTTCTTGGATGTTCCATCATTATAAATAGGTCCATTATAATTAATACGTTTACAAAATTTTAATAAATGACTTTCATCTTTCTGATGCAAGCCTATTTGTAATTTTTGATTATAAATGTTACCGTCTGCGCAAATAAAACCAAACCAATAAGCTTTTTCGTGCGAGTCTATCATTTCAAAAAATGATTCATTACAAGAATATTTATTATTGTTATACTCATCGCGCTTTCTCCCTCCATTACCGAATTCCTTTAATATTTTTAAGGCCGTACTTTTCCCAATATTATATTTTTTGCAACAGATTTTAACTGTTAATTTATTAACGTAGTAATCATTTAAAAAATTTTGTATATCTAAGTCGGATAATTTCATGTCTGTAAATGGAAACGCAAGGACTGAAATTATCTTTCATTTTTAAATGCCTCCCAAGAGAATGAATCGCTGCCACAATGTTCCAAGTTTGGGCTGGAGAGCGACTGCTCTTTACCAAAAGCGCGTTTGCACAAACATTTGTATGTCTGCCAAGCTTCAAAGTCTTTGCGATTTTTATAGTAAATAGACTTTGTTTTCTGAATGCTATCGCCAAATGCGGATGCCCATTTTTCGACCTTAGCTTTTAGAATATGATCAAATGGTAAATCATTACTCTCGATAAAATAAGTCGTCTTTGTAAACTTAAAGTTTGGCAAGCATTGTTTGCCTCTAAAGTTATTATTATAAATAAAAGAATCGTAAAATGGAATGCACAGCATCAAATCGTCTGACCAGTTATTCTGTAGAGATACAGAGTCAACAAAGCCACCATTCTTTTGATTCGCCAAAGAAAAGATGCGAGTTAAATTTTTAACACCTTTGTCGTTCTTGGCAAAGACAACAATCTTATGTTCGGAAGATTTCTTATCTTCTTCTGATACAGAGTTGCAGCAAGATATTCTAGAGCCAAAAATTAATTGAATATCATGCTCTTTGCATTTCTGATGAGCGTCCAAAAAGCCGATCATTGAATCTTCCACCAGAAAGATTTCGGACAATTTGTTTTCTTTCGCAATCGAGATGATGCTATCAGAACCGCCTTCTTTGGTTTCTTTTGGATCGTCTAGTGTTAGTATCGACTTTCCTATACTATATGTGCTCTTGAAGAGTGGAATCATGCTTTAATCTAGCATGATACGTTCTATCTGTCAATTCCTTTATTGAACCCTGGACAGCCGCCATAATACATTGTCTGATAAAGATATTTATCTTCGGGATACTTTTTAATGTATTCGTCAAAGTCCTCCAAGAAACATGAGGCAATCATTACGCCTTTCATGTCGCAAATTTTATAATAGTAAAAATCAAATTTATATGGGCAATGATACATTAAGCTGCCATCTTTTTTGAGTTGACCTTTGCGAACGGCTCTTCCGCATTGCAAAGGACCACTAAAAGAATTATCTTTGGGGTAATCTTGTCTAGCTGCTAAATTAGAAAATGCCGTTTGAATATCAAAATTATCCAAGTATTTTTGGATTTCAGTTAGCTCAGATTGAAAACCGTCTAACTCTTCTTCTGTTAGTGCTGGCATCCTAACAACGCCTTTTTCATTTGGTAAGAATTTTAAAAATAGGAATTCAGAACAGCGATTGTTATAGTCTGGAAATTGCTTTTTAACAGCAAGAGAATACATCAAATCTTGTAAGTTATTCTCAAGGTCTTTTCCCTTGAAAACTTCTTTACTGCTTTTAAAGTCGCGGATGATAGCTAGCCCCTGCTTCTTGTAAAGGAAGAGTTTGTCAATAAAGCCTTTGATTCTGTAATCAAACTTGCCTTCTTTAACATCAATTTCAAAATCTTGCTCGCTCAAAGCTTCTGAAGGTTTGCCATTTTCTGCTCCAAAGAAGTCGTATTGAAGACCAGCAAGTGTCATATCACAAATCTGCTTGATATTATCTTCGTCATTAACTCCTTCTTTTTTCGCATGTTTGCGAATTAGTCTTTCAATAGCTTTGCTAGAAAAGACATCTCTCTTCTTAATGATGAGAGAAAAATGTTTTTTGTGGCGGTTTTCGCCCAAGCATTCAAAAACTAAGTGACATATTGAACCTCTTCGAGCGCCGTCATTGCTTTTATCAGGCAATTTTAAACGATAAGAACACCAATACTTCCAACTGCATGATTGAGCAGTTTTGATACGACTTGCTGATAGTGATGTTCGGTTTTTAGATTCCAAAGTTTTGTAGTTTTTTAAAAAATTTCTCCAATTTCTTTTCTTGAAAAGAAGTACGATTGGCAGAGCAGAAATCTTTATAATCAGTTAATTTAGCTTCTTGAGAAACATTTGACTCTTGATACCAGTCCTTGAATGACATTTCTTTCTGTCTCATATCGCCAAAATCATTTGCCAAAGGCAGTTGGATCGACAACTGCTCAAAGTCAAAAAATTGAATGAGTTTCATATAGTTTTTCATGGCAGAGATTTTACCATGGTTCTTTTGCTTCTCATTATCGTTATTTGTGGCGATAATGATCTTACGCAAGTCTTTGGAGCAGAGATAGTTCAAGAGCGCTGGAGAGCAGTCTAATCCAAAAGTAACGAGGTTATTTGCATAACCTTCTTCTGTCAAAGCCAAGCTGTCTCCAATACTTTCTACTAAAATAACCTCTTTCTTTTCGTCAATAATAGAATCAACTGTTTGCTCTCTTGGAACAAATGCTGGGTAAACCCATTTTGTTTTTGTGCCAACATGCTTCCACTTGGGAGATTCGTTGTTGTCGTTAATTTTTCTACCGCTGAATCCAAAGATTTCTGCGTTAGATTCATAAATCGGAAACACTATTCTTTGATACATTTGGCCATTCCCAGCCAAACCACACTGATAAAGCTTCTGTGTTTCTTCACTGATTCCGCGCTTCTTGTAAAAGGAGAAGTTTGGAAAAAGTCTATTTAAGCATTCTTTGGGGTAAATTTTATCCATCTCTATTTTTTCTTTTGCGATATAATGCGTTTGAACTTCTTGGCTATAACTAACATACTGCTTGATGATTTTTGGGTCTTTGGTTTGCAGCGTCAATTCAACCAGTTTAGCAAGAGGCAGAGAAGTGTTGCCTTGAACATAGTCTTGCCACACTCCGCTATTCTTATACACTTTAATCGCTGTTGGATTATCGCCGCCGCGATACAGAGCTTTTGTTCTCCAATGATTTCCAAAATCTTTTAGAGTGTAACCTAGCTTTTCAAGAGAGCCTTTTATTTGATCAGAGTTCATCAAAATCGGGAGCAGTATTTCTTCCATTTTCTTCGGCACCTTCGCCAATATCATTGAATTCAACAATGTCTCGAAGGTCGCCTCTTTCTGTGATGTTAAAATTCTTAAATTCCAAATTAATGAAATTCTTGCGAAGTGTATCGCCTACGCGCACGGCTTCTACTGCACCAGCAATATCTTTGCCCAAATGTCGAGCTTTTACATTGATAAGCTTGTGCGTTCCAAATCTAACTCCTTCATTCAGGACTTCATCTGTTGTTTTGTTTCTTAGAATAAACATGTGAGAACAGAATTGAGTAATTCGATCAGATAGAGACACGATGCTCTCATCGTCAACAACGTTTTGAGAGTTGCGATTATTGGTGATGCCAGATCGGTTTGACTGAACAGAAGTGATCATCGAAATGATTGGTAACCCATCATATAGAATATCTTTCTGAACGCATCGTTTAAATTTATCAACCATTTCTCCAACCATTTGCCATTCTGTTTTATTGGAGCCTGTGCTATCAGATGTTGTTTTGATGTAGTCAAAGCTAAAAATCATCTTGTTGCCGCGACCAACTTTTGAATAGTAAAATCTCTTCAATGTATTGATCATCGAATCAACATCCAAGCCGCCAACATTATAGTAATAAAATTGCAGCTTCTTAACTTTGGCCCAAATGTTGCGAACCTTATCTACTGTTTCTTTTCCTGCACGCAACCACTGACCGCTTTCAATCAAGTGCATAGGAACCCCACTGAGGGCAGAGCATTGGCGCATAATCAATTCTTCCTTGCTCATTTCGCCATTATCAAAATGCAATACTGGAACATTGTATGACAAACTGACTTTGGTTGAATAGTCCATGCAGAACTGAGTCTTACCAACGCCAGATCGAGCAACAATAACAGTAATATTTCCTGGTCGCAAAAGAGAACCATAAATACTGTTAATCTTTTCATGCGGACCCATCATCCCAAATTCGGTAACAGGATTTGCGCCCCTGTCTTCAATCATTGATTCCATCTCATCGTAGATGTTTTCTGGAGAATCATTGCCAACCTCATATTGATTGATGCGGCTGTTATATTCTTTATCAGCTACAGAAATGATTTCCGAATAGGAACTTTCTGCTGGCAAAGTTTTCATCTTTTTCGCAATATTTTGAGAGGATTCAAAAATCTCTCTGCGAATAGTGTACTTTTTAAGTTCTTTGGCTGTTTTAATGAGACTGCCATCGGCTACCTTTCTCATGCCAAGACTCTTGACGTATTCTGCCACGTTTACCACATCATCAAACGAGATTCCAAGATTTTGGACTCGTTGCGCGATGATTACGTCATCAATTTCTTCGTGCGCCTCTAGGGCTTGGCGAACGATTGTGAAGATTGTTTTATTTAAACTGTTGTCTTCACTATAAAAGTCTTTTTCATTAATGAATGCAGAGATTTCGAAATAGTTCTCTGGCTTTTTAATGAGTGCTGCCAGCAATTGCTTTTCAAGTTCATAAGAGTAGATCATGCTACTATTACGATACTCAGGAATCAATCTTCGTCAACATCATCTTCATCATTTTCTTCTTCTCCAAGACTATATGCGGTTTCAGCTTCGTCTGAATTTTGAAGATATTTTTCCAAAGCTTTTCTCATGCCGAATTCTACAACTTGAGAATCATATTTGCAGTAGATGACTGGTGTTCCGTCTTCTGAAACATAAGCTAGCAGAACGCCTTTATACTTGTCTGCGTTGCCGCTGAGTTCATAGATTTGTTCGATAAAGTTTGAAGGCATTTCGAACTGAGGAATTTCTTTGATTTTATTATTCAGCATGTTTTATATTACAGATAAATTTCATACGATTCAAAAAAATCTTTATTCAATTCTGAAACAGAATAAATTTCAACAAGTTTGATGCCGTTCATCTCGCAAAATTCTAGCTTTTTATTGTCTCTTTTTAATTGCTGTAAAAATTTATTTCTATTGCCGTGAAAGAAAGGAACAAATTTTGTATGCTGCTGACCTTGGACCTCAATTGCAATTTTTTTGTTTGCATTATAAAAGTCAAAAGTCATTCTTGTGTCAACGAGCCTTAGCTCCTCAAACACAAAATCATCATTCCAATATGCTTTTAAAAACTTTTTAACTTCGTCTTGGAATTTGCTGCGAGTTTTCGTTCGCCAATTAATTAGATATTTTGACGCATTTTTCAGCAGCTTCTCTTTCCCATTTAAAGTTTTAAACTTCATTGGCGATCATTTTGCGAAAATATTCAATCAAAAAGCTAAGAAGTGCTGTGTCCTCCTCGACAACCTTAAAAAGAGATGCTTCGCCTTGAATTTTAGGTGGGAATGTCAGAGAGTTTTCGGCTAGTAGCTGCAAGAAATCTTCGCTTGGAGAGAACCAAGCACCACTCTTATTGACAAGCTCCCAAGCCAAGAGGAGATCGACAATCTCCTTCTCAATCCAAATAGACTTGCCGCCTGTGCGGCCATACCGAATAGGATATGGGATAGTTAGATTGGTTTTCTCGTTTGGAGATTTCTTGACTGTGACTTTTGCCCAGTGTCCAATTGGAGGATTTTTTTCCAAATCAATGCTCTTGTCACCAGCATTTTTAAGAATCAAATCTCCTTTAAAGCGAGGTTCAAACTCAAGAATCCAGTTTGCAAAGTGTAGCAATGCATTGCCTCCTGTAGCAGATGTCTGGCGAATAGGAGCTTTAGAATATGGGTCAAGCTTAATGTCTGCTCTAACTTGTGAAATGAAGATGGCCATGTGGCCTCGCTTTGCAAGCGCAATAGAGAGCTTCTTCATGAATGTGGCTGCAATCACTGCGCCACCAGCCACCTTCGCGCTTTCCTCAAAGGACTTGTCCATATCGTTCTTGGCGATAAGACCATCAACCGCATCCAAGAGAAAGCAGAATTTAATTGTTTCTTCGTTCTTCGAAACCAGTTGTCTCATTGCTCCCACAACAGTTTCATAAATATTGCTTTCAAAAACAAAGCAAGTTCCAACAACCCATTCTTCGGCGCTGAAAACAAACTTGATTCCAGAACGCTTTTGCATTTCTGGAGAAAGACGACCTTCAGCCTTGATGTAAAAACCTTTAGAGTTTGGAATTTCAATCAAGAAGTTCTTCATTACTTCTAGAGCTTCACTGGTTTTTCCGCCCTCATTTATTCCCACAAATCTGTGCAGGCCAGGACCAAAACCTCCGCCCAATTGAAGATCAAGCTGCAATGATCCGCTTGAAACCTTGTAGTCAACTGTCTCTTCAAAATTATAGTGATCTTCCGAATTTTGCTTTAGGAAAGAGTCAAGGATTTCGCTTGAAGTGATTTTTTTGTCTTCTGTTTCTTTAGTCTTTTTCATTTAAAAAATCTCTAATGGTTTTGGGTTTATGCTCAATTAAAATTGGTTGATGCAATGGGTCGTCTTGCAAAATGATTTGAGGCTCCCTAGTTATACGAGATTCGCTGCTGTAAATTTTGAATCTTTTATCTAAATCTTGAAGGATTTTTGGCGCAAATAAAATAGCTAAGCTGTCTCCTTTTAAGGAGAAACTCGTATCTCTTAAGAATTCTAGACCGTATCTCTCAACTAAACGATTCAGCAATACATATTCTCTTTGCCAAAACTCCCGCTTTGATTTAGCGGGAATCTCGACAAATTTGGAAACTATGAGCTTCTTGTTTGGTTCTTTAGATTTAGCCACTAATCATTATATGGCCAATGGAGGTCTGATGCAACCATTTTTTCAACTAATTTTGAAAATGATGTTTTTGGAGTCCAACCAAGTTCTTGTCTTGCTGGGCTTGAATCGCCCCAAAGAAGGTCAACTTCTGCTGGACGATAGAAAGCTGGATTAATAATCAACAAATCCTTGCCAGTTTCTTTATCAACGAAACGCTCGGTCAAGCCTTCTCCAATCCAATCTCCTTCGATAAATGCAGCTTTAAAAGCAAGCTCAACAAACTCACGAACTGAGTGGGTTTCATTTGCCGAAAGAACGTAATCCTTTGGAGAGTCTTGATTCAACATCATCCAAACACCGCGAACAAAATCTTGAGCGTCACTCCAATCTCTTTTTGAGTCGATGTTTCCAAGCTCAATTGGAGCAAAAGATTCGCCGCTTCTTTTAGAGTTGTAGATTCTCGCGACATTCTTGGTGATTTTACGAGTCACAAAATCCTCTCCGCGACGGACACCTTCATGATTAAACAAAATACCTTGAACAGCGTAAATATCATAAGAGTCGCGATAAACTTTTACAAGATGATGAGCAGCGCATTTTGCAGCGCCATACGGAGAACGAGGACGAAAAGGATGATTAATATCTTGTGGAGAATAAATCACATCTCCAAATTGTTCGCTACTTCCAGCATTATAAAATCGAGTATTTGGTGAAAAGTTTCGAATAGCTTCTAAACAAGAAAGAACACCCATGCAATTTGTCTGCATGTGATTAATTGGCATTTTCCAACTATTGCCGACAAAAGAGTTAGCGGCGAAATTAATAAAGTAATCTGGCTGATGATGTTTAAAAGCATTATTGATGCTTTCTACATCTGTTAAATCTACTTCAATCTTTTGGAATCTTGGATGATTCTTTAAATGTGTGATATTACCATGGTTCTCAACGCTCAAATGGCGGTGCGCTCCATATACGAAATTATTTGGATATTTAAGTAAATAATCGGCCATGTGAGAACCGTCTTGACCTGTGACTCCTGTGATAATAATTTTTCTTTTCATAATTCTATTTATCTCTATCGCTTAAAATTGGATATTTTATTGGCCAAGGAATGTTATACTTTTGATCATTCCATTTCAATGTAAACTGTTTATCGACATCATTATATTCTCCATCGTAGGCCAATTTATAATTGTAAACACAAGTGTCCGATAAGACTAAAAAACTATTTCCAATCCCTGGAGGAATGAATAGCTGTTTTTTATCTTCACCGTTTATAATAAATGTTTTGCATTTTAAATAATCTTTTGATTCTTGTCTGTTATCAACTAAAGCCACAAAGACTTGTCCATATAAACATGTGATTAGTTTATGAGTGTTAAAGTCTCCGTGTATTCCGACTAATACATTCTTATGTCTGAAACAAATTTTGTCATGATTAAAGTGAAGTCCTTTGAATTCGTTTTTGTAAGTTGTAAAAATTTCTCCTCTGGAATCTTTGAATGACTCTAGGTTGTTTTCTACAATATCATTTAGGCTTAGATTGGTTTCCATATAATTAAAGTGTGACCCTCGATAAATTTGCTTCCATAATTCAATCTCTTAATGGATAAGATTTCTACCTTTCCTTCTTTTTCTAAAGATTTTAATTTTGTTAGGTAGTTTTTTAAATAATTTCTTTTATTAAAGTATTTTATAGTTAAATAATCTATTAGGTTATTTTCATCTAATACTTCTTCGATTGGTTCGAAATTAATACATAATCCAGGCTTTTTCTTTAGAATAAAATCAATGAATTTATCATGATTCTCACCTATCTGTTCAAGCGAAGCAACAGTATAAATTAACGAGTCTTTTACGTCAACACTATAATCTGGATCAAAATAGTTAAAATTTATTCCAGTGATATTCGTTTTATTTTGGTGTTTTGAATAGCTCTCGATAATACTTTGAGAAGCTTTTGTCCAATCTAATCCAAAATATTGTTTAGATGGATCATAGCGCTCTAACCTAAAAAGGTGATAGCCTGTTCCGCAGCCAAAATCAAATATTTTCCCATACTGATCTGCGTATTTTAATAAAATTGAATCTACAAAAAATGAATTAAGATAATAATCAAAGTATTCAGAATATGTTTTTACAATTTTACCATTAATCTTAGCTATGTCATTTTTACTATGATATTTAGGTATCAAATCTGTAAATTGCCCGCTTTTTTGAAATAACTGAAAATTTTCAAGCCAACCATCTTCCCATTGAATAGACCTATCTTTACCAGCTTTTACTAAATCAGTAGATAAAATCTTAATATAGTTTAAGATATAGTCTTCGTAATCTTTATCTTTAATATTTTCGTATAGTAAATTACTTGATTCAATACTTTCGCGCAATAGTTGATTTTTAATTTCAAACCCTATATTACATTCTATATCTTTAATATTAACTTTATTCATAAATTTATTCAGTTTTGTTCGACGGTTAAAAGGTTAATATTAGAATATTTTCTAACAATATCATTTCTCATTAAAAATAAATTTCCATTAGTTGACCATAAATTAACCATAGCTGGTCTATCTATATTCCAAAATTTATTACATAAACTACTTTGATCTTTAACTTGAAATTCAGTATTTTCATTACAAATAAAATCAACAAATACTGTTTTATATCCTAGTTGACTCATTCTCATGTATAAATCTAATTCGCCCATAACTCCTAGAAATCTTTTATCAATTCCACCAGCATCTAAAAAAGCTTGTCTATGAAACATACCACATACAGGCAATAACGGTAAATAAGGAAGATTTAAACCAGCAATATTTTGCTTTAATGAAAAATCTTCATTATTTAAATAATAATGACATGTGGACATTACATTATCATTTTTTACTAGTTCATTATACATTGCTTCAATGCCGCCTTCTTGATAATTAATATCATCTACTATTTGAAGCATTTTATCTGATTTGCAAAACATTCCAGCCGCATGTTGGCATTGAGACGGTTTCAAATCGCTTTTATAGAATTTAATTTCTGGAGGCAATTCAAAATCAGCTTCAATTGGGCCAACAATGACAATTTCAAAAGAAAGCCCTGTTTTAGAAAGCATTTCATGAATTTTCATCCATCTATAAGGGCGAATAGATGTCATATATGCGCTAATATCAGTTTTCATATTTTAATTTTTATAATTTTTATACCAATCAATCAGTCTTGAAATACCTAATTCCAGAGGAGTTTTATTTAAAACTCCAAATTCGCTTTCATATTTTGAAATATCTACATAAGCTTTATCTGGACTATTTTTCATTTTATTCTCTTTCTTGCCAAGATAAACTGAACAACCAGTTAATTTAGATATTGTATTAGCTAAATCGGCTATGGTTATTAGTTCTTTGCCACCAAGATTATAAAGATTGTCTTTCCCATTTTCAACTATGTTCAGGATAGCTTCTACGCAATCAGAAATATAAATATAACTTCTTACAGAAGAACCGTCATCCATTAATTCGATAGAATTGTTATCAACCGCTTTGAAAATAAATTCGCATAAAACTCTCTTATCTGAAGGTTTAAATCCTTCTCCATAACAAAGACAGAGACGAATATTTTTATAGTTGATTCTTTTATTTAAAGAAAGAAATGCTTCTCCAAAAATCTTACTTAAGATATAACAATTTCTTTGGTTTTTGGGATTAATTGAAATTATAGAGTCTTCACTATTCCCATTGCCTTCTACATAGATTTCACTAGTACTTAAAAAGATAAATTGACCATCTTTTTTTACCTTTTCAGATAAAAAAACTAAGGATATAGTATTTAAAGAGAATGTTTTTTCTGGATTTTCGCAAAATTTTTGAGGTTGTCCATATCCAGAGCAATGAAAAATTATATCAAATTCTGGTAGTTGATTAATTTTTTCTAGATCACAAATATCAAATTTATGATGAATACAATTTGTTAACTCAGTAAGATTTGCATCAATTTCATTTAAATAATTAATATGGATTTCGCAATTTTCAGATTCCTTGAGTTTCTTAACTAAATTATATCCAATTACTCCTGATGCTCCTGTAATCAATACTCTTTTATTTTTAAATAGATTAAGATTAGTCATTAATGAATAGTTTAATTTTATTTCTTATCCCTACATGATTTAATCCTAAATTTTCATCATGTTCGAGTTTACTTCCATAATTAATTAAAAATTGTCTTGGGACACCGATATTTAGAGTTTCGTATTTATAATTATTTAAAGATTTGTTAATTAAATAATTTGTAGTACCCTCGTAAAAAGGCTCACAGATAATAATTTTTTCACTAAAATTTTCCAACAATAAATCTGAATCAAATGGAGAGATAGTATGATAATATAAAATTGTTACATCAAGATATTCGCAGGCTTTAATTGTTTCTGAAAGTATATTACCATAACAAATCACTGTTCCTTTATTGCCTTTTTTTATAAGAATACCCTTTCCAAAATCTACATCATATTGTTGTTCATTTTCAAATTCACTTAATCTAAAATAGGTTAAAGAATCGTTATTATATGCTTGATCTAATAATTGAGATAATTCATGTGAAGACCCAGGCGTTACAATTTGTACATCTGGTATTGATAGCATTAAATTAATATCTGCTGGACAGTGGTGTGTACATCCTAATGATGCATAATCATAAGATGATCCAACGCTAATAAGATTTCCTCTTAATTTTTGATACCCGAAATCAACTTTAATTTGTTCAAATGATCTTTCTACAAGAAATGGAGCTATAGTATGTACAATAGGAATCATTCCAATTTTAGATAATCCTGCGGCTGCGCCAACTGTACACTGTTCTAAAATACCAATATTGTAAGCTCTTTGAGGTAGGTCTTTAAGTTCTTCTCGAAAACCAAATACTCCAATGTCACCCAGCATTAAAACTGTTTTATCGTCTTTTCTTAAGATATTTTTAATAGATTTAACGAATTGTTTTCTCATGCTAATTCTTGTAAAATTTTTTGATACTCTTCATTATTAGGAGATTTATGATGCCATTCTGGATTGTTTTCCATAAATGAAATTCCTTTACCTTTTACTGTATTAGCTACAATAAATGTAGGTTTATTTTCATTCTCAATGGATAGAGCCTCTGCAATCTGTTGGTGATCATGCCCATTGATTTCAATGCAATTCCAGTTAAACGCATTAATCTTATTTATGATATTATCTAGTTTTAAAGCCCTATCATTAGACCTATTGTAATCTAATACACAAGTTATATTATTCAATTTATGATGAGATGCTAGTAAAATAGCTTCCCAAACACTACCTTCATTCATTTCTCCGTCTCCAATAACTACAAATATACGTTGTTTGTAATTTTTAATTTTATATGCTAATGCCATTCCTATAGCGATTGGTAATCCATGACCTAATGAACCTGTAGATGCCTCTACCTCATTTAGAGAATGTGATGGATGACCACCAATCTTGCTATTGAATTGGCAAAAAGTATCGAGATCATCTAACAAATTAAAATTTTCTAGAATTGCATATAAACCCAAAGATGCGTGACCTTTGCTGAGAATAAATCTATTTCTATCGTCGTTTTTGGAAATTATAAAACGCTCGTATAAAACATACAAAATATCAAGAACTGATAAAGAACTCCCTAAATGACCTTCTTTTGATTTATGAGATAGGTTTACTATTCTTTTAATTATTTTATTCATATTCATGTTTATCAATTTGAATATTATGTTCGGAAAAAAATGAAGCTAATTCATCTTCGAGCCAAGGTTTAGTTGAACTTTTTTCTAGTTTACAATTATTAATTTTATCAAAAACTTCTGCTGGGTCTTGAAAATAAATTACATCAGGATATAAAGCTTCTTTTGAATAATAATCTAACGTATTGTTATGTATTTGATGAATGGGAATAGAATCTACCAATAGAGCTTCATAAAATTTTAAATGAAAAGTATTACTATCATTAGAATATGGAGATAAAACAAATCTATATTGAGATAAGATGTAAATATACTCTTCCCACCCATATATACCATGAGGTAAAACATCTATTTCCATAGATTCAGCTATTTTATTAATAGCATCTAATCTATGAGGGTACATTGTTCCAGCAAAGATACACTTATTTATTTTTTCTGGAGCTTTTAAGATATTTGAAAAGTGTTTTGAATAACTACATCTAGCTATTTTTTTATTATACCCAATAGCATCATTCACATCAATCATTCTTTGATGTAGAAAATTGAAGTTTTGTAAATCTTTTTGAATTTGTAAATTCCAAGGAAATCTGCTGCAATGTATGTATTCCGATGTATAAACAAATACTGGTATTTTTTTATTATTACATTCCCTAATAAAATTTTCATTTCTCCAAATATTTAAATGATTTTGATAATGATCATTACCTATAAATATAATATCGACATCATCAATATCTTGATATGAATTTATTAATTTTACCGAATTGAATAAATTATTAATAGCATAATAATAGTTTTGAAGCCATGGTGATTTTTCATAATTTAAATCACAGATAATTCCTATATTCATAGTTTTAGTTTGTGTTCAATGTAAGGGTATTCAAAGTCTTCATGTTTCATATGTATTTTATGCGCTGGGTCTTGACCACCGCCCTCTACATACCAATGTTCATGCCAGAATTCATGGTTTCTTTTTAACCGAGAGCTTAAATCTACATATCCAAAATGAACAACAAACGGAGAAACTCCAAGCTCTAAAGCTTCTAAATTTGTTGTGGTTCCAATGGTCGAAACAAATTGACCTTCAGCATTTACTAAATCGCAACCGTCACTCATTTTGGTGTTGATTGTGCCGTCTGGTTTTCTAGCAGCAATGCTTGGAGCGCGATAAGCTTGTCCCTTATGGAAGTATTGCTTATTATTGATTGAGGAAAAATGTTCCCAATCTTTATAAAGATTCACTGATGCAACTGCTGCGCACTGAACTGGGCTAAGAGCAATTTGCATTGCCAAGTTTTGCCATAATGGTTTTTGCCATAATGGAATGTACTCGTCCAAGTCGAGTTGAATCTTGAAATCCTGCGTGCAGGTTTGAAGTGCAGCGTTTTTAATCTTGCCATCTAACCAAGGGTCTTGGTAGGAAAAATCTGTTTCTATAATTTTCCAATTAGAGAAATCTTTAAGAGATTCTTCGATAGCTTCTTTTGTTCCATCAGAAGAAGTATTGACTGCAATAATTGCTTCATCTGCGAATTTACAAGAGTTTTGTACGCTGTTTTCCCAGCCTATAAAACCGTGCTTAATGAGATTGAATGCTGAATGATAAATACTAAACATCTTTTGTCTGTTCGATTACTAATATAGTACGAAACAGTAAAGAGTTTTCTACTTAAATTCCAGCTTCTTCTTCAATAAAATAAACATTATCCAAGACAGGATTAAGAGCTAGTAATTCTTCTTGGGAAGTAAGAAGCTCTTCATCAAAACCTTCTTCTTGAAAAGAAGAGAATCTTTCTTCTTGTTTAATATAAAAAGCTTCAACAGCATCAAGGTCTTTTAGCTCTTCTGCTGTCATTTTAGAAACTGGACTCTTACTCCAGAAGCGGCAAGACCAGTAGCGAGCTTTCCATTTAGGACCAACATTAGTGTCGCATTGATGACGAGCGCGGAAATTCTTACGACGTTCTGGGTCATCGCGTTTAATTTCCATGTTTGGATCGCCAAACTTCACCATTACAGTATTGCCTTTATCGTTTTTAACGTAAACGCCAAATTTCTTATTAGAACCAGAAGGAAGTCTGAATGGCTTATTTAATGTTTTCTGCTCAGCCTCTGTATAGTCAATGTCTTCATTGAAGATATTCATCTCTTCAAATAAAACGCCTGCCTCAATGAGGTTAATGTGAGCTAGTTGAAGCTCAAGGTCTTCGAAATCATAAAAGTCATGGTTATGGTCAAAAGCCTCAGAGCCTTTGGCAATATCGCCATCAGCAGCCCTGTATGCGTCTTTGACTTTTTCACCGCGCATCATCTTTAGAAAAGTATTGACGCGAGCCATTGCCCACTGTTGGCGACTCTTGCCTGGGCGATGAGTTGAGCTAAAAGCTCCCAATCCACGACGATAAACTTTCTTCAATTGTGAAACAGAAACTTTACGACTATGTTTGGAGTTGTGCTCTTCTGCTTTCTTCTTCAAGGATTCAGTAATCCTATCGTTGAAAGTAATTTCAGCTTTTACAACTTCTTTCTTGTCGTCTTTTTCAAGATTTTTCTCCGCTTTTTCTTTGGCATCAGGAGATGTGCCAGCAGAACCTGGCTCGTTAATTTTTGAACCTTTTTTGCGCTCATCTTCCTTTGCAGGAGTTTGTGCAGAACTTTTAGGTCCAGCGCGGTTTTTCGCCTCTAAAATTTGTTGAGAAAAATCTACTTCCATGTTTACTTTTTACACTTAAAAAATTATTTTTATCAACAATTAGTTAAGCTTCGCAAGACTTACACTCATTAAATGAGCGAGTTAACAACTGGCTTGGGTTGCTGGACTTTTGATAATAAAATCCTTTAATCCCTTGTTCCCATCCAAAAATCATTAGTTTGCTTACTTCTCCAATAGAAGTGGACGGAGGAATCATGAGGTTCAAGCTTTGTCCTTGATCAATAAACTTTTGACGCTGCGCTGCTTGAATAACAATTTCTTTTTGTGAAATTTCTCCGAAAGTCTTGAACACATCTTTTTCGTGTTCGCTCAAGAAATCAAGGTGCTGAACAGAACCGCCATTTTCAAGAACGCTCTTCCAAACTTCTTGGTCATCTTTACCTTTTTCATCCAAGAGTTCTTTAAGATATGGATTTTTATAAGTGAAGGAACCTTTTGCAAGTTTCTTCACATAGTAGTTGGAGTTTTGAGGCTCAACACCTTGAGAAACTTGACCAAGAATAAATGAAGAAGAAACAGTTGGAGCAATAGCTAAACGAGTAACCATTCTTTCACCATAGCCTTTCAGCATTTCTGGCTCACCATATTTTTCAGCCATTTCTTTGCTTGCCTTCAAGCTTCTTTCAGCGATTAGCTTAAACACGCTTGCATTCAAGAGTTTGGCCTCCATGCTCTCCCAAGCAATATGACTAGCTTGCAAAAGAGAATGCCATCCTAGAACTCCAAGACCAACTGCTCTCTGTTCTTTGGCGAACTTGTTTGCAGCAGCCATGAATGGCATATTTTCAGTCTTGTGAATGTATTCTTCGGTGACAGTATCAAGGAAATAAGTCAAAACTTCAACAGCGTCAGTATCCTTCCATTCATGATAATGAAGCAAGTTAATGCTTGAAAGCACACAAACAAAAGAAGTGTCTTTGTCAGATGAGAGTTGGATTTCATTACACAGATTACTGGCATGAATCTTTGCGCCCTTATCTTTATAAACTGCTGGAGCTTGCTCATTGGCGTTGCCAGTGAAATGAATATATGGATAGCCACTTTCAAATCGCTTTTTAATAATCTGTCCCCAGATTTTTAGCTTGTCGTTTTCCTTGTTGAGAAGTCCTCTCATCCATTCGTTTGAAATGCAGACTCCAATGCTAAGCTCTTGAATCGGATTGCCTTCTGTGCGGATGCGAAGAAACTCTTCCAGATCAGGATGGTCAACGTCTAAATAAGCTGCCATTGAACCGCGACGAACATTAGATTGAGAAACAATATTGGCAACCTTGTCAAACAGTTCCATAAAATGAACGCTTCCGCTAGAAGCTCCACCAGAACTAATTGATGCGCCTCTTGGGCGTAACTTTCCAAAGTATGCGGATGTTCCAGCAGCATTTTTAGTCATCATTCCAATTTCAGCATTCTTATACAAGATGCTTTCCATTGTGTCATCAATGAACGAACCGTTGCAAGAACAAGGCAAACCTCTTTCGAGTCCATAGTTCGCCCATACTGGAGAAGAAAGACTGAACCAACCGCGAGACATATAATCCTCAAACTTATCTGCATAGCCTTTGATATTTAAATATTTTTCAGCAGTTTCAGCGATCTGCCTTACTCTTTCTTCTGCTGTTTGATTTTCGCCAACATAGCCGCGAGATAGGAATTCACGGGATTTTTGATTTAGCCAGTAGTATTTTGTCATTTCAAACGAGGTCTTCGAGTTCAAAGGTTTTGTTTTTCTTTGCATAGTCAACGGGCCGTTGGTAGAAGAAATCTACGGCATTGTTTGCCAAGACTTCCTCATCCATCCATTCGTAGTCTCTAGCAATAGTTTTGTCAATAGTAAATAAGGATTTGAAGCCAATCTCTTTCAAAGAATCGTTAATTCTTCCCTTAACGTATTCCTTGAGGATTGCGCCATTGATTCTTTGTGCGCTAAAGTCGCCAATGATCCAGTCAATAATCTTTGATTCTTCCTTGAAAGCTTCTGCTGCTTCGTGCAAGATTCTCTGTTCTAGCTCCTCGTCAAAAAGTTCAGGACATTCTTGACGAATAACATTCACAAGTTTCATGCCAACTCTTGCGTGAAGAAGCTCTTCGTTCTTTGTATAGGTGACTTGTTGAGTGGTATCTTTCAGAACGTTGCGGTATCTTCCGAACCAAAGAATAATATAAAACTGAGAAAACAAAGAAACATTCTCAATAAAAAGCGTGAAAAGAATCAAAGCATAAACATATTGCTTCTTTGAATCTTTGTAAAAACGATGAGTGTATTTGCGAAGATAGTTAACGCGACCAGAAACAATATCGAGTTTCAAGTTTTTTTCAAAAATATCTTCCATTCCAAGCACTTCTAAAAGCCTCTGGTATGCGTTGTTATGGATGACCTCAACACCTGCCATAACGTATCCTAAGTCAGTTAGCGTCGGATGTGGCAGATTATCGCCAAGCTTTGCCCAAAACTTTTTAACAGCAACTTCAATCTGACCAATGGCAGATAGCGTGCGGATAATAATTTCTTTTTCTTGTTGATCAAGATTAACTTTAAAATCTTGAACATCGCTTGAAAAGCTGAATTCTTTATGGGTCCAGAAACCCTCATGCATTGCTGAAATAAAATCTTGGACCCAAGGGTACCGATCTGGCTTGCGCGAAATTTGCTCATCGAAAATAGTCATACGATATATTACACAAGCGTACACTCTTGTCAATGAATGAATCAGGAAATGTGTTTTGAAACTTTTTTCAGATTTTTTGCAAGAATTATCCCCCATCCCTTCGTATCCCTAGCGTTCTCTTTCTTCTATGACGTTAGAAGTACTTAAAACATGATTTATACTAAAGTTAACTTTAATTATCTTCCGTATAAATAGAAAATCCTTCTTGACAGAAGGATGTTTCTGGAATAAAATGAGTTCTATGGTTATCTTAAAAAACTTCAAACAGAAAATATTCCTTGTTCAAAGCGGCGATTGGGAATGTGTGGTTAACGCCGAAGACGTTACAGACGCTTGCTCAAAAGCATTAGAGCAAGTAATGCTCTGCTTCAAAGAAGCTGGTCTTGATGACATTAACCTTGGTTTTTTAATGTCTTGTCAAGAATTTCAAGAAGATTTAGAAAAAATTTCGTATGTTCATACGACAACCATATTGGCTAATAACGGTCACTATGAACTCGCTAAAAATTTAGAAAATGAACTTCCCTGATTTGATTTACGTCGTTGATAACGATTCGAACATGTCTCAACCCGCTTATGATGGCGATGTTGGGTATGATGTAGTTGCAGCTTCTGAACCAAGAATTGTTGGCTCTCTTCGTGATGGAAACCTAAATGCTTACAAAAGCATTGACTATATCGAATATGATTTAAACATCAAAATTGATGGTTTTCAACCAGTAAATTCGCCCAATGATGATATTTACACTCTTGTCTTTCCAAGATCAAGCGTGAGCAGATACAACTTGCTTTTGGCAAACTCTGTTGCGGTTATTGATTCTGGCTTTAGATCGACAATCAAAGTTCGATTTAAATACATTGTTCAGCCAGAAGATTTGATGATCGTTGATGGTAACAATATTGTTTGCGTTGTCAATCCAAACAAAATCTATAAGAGTGGAGATAAAATTTGCCAACTAGTGTTTCAAAAACATTTCCATCCATCCATTACTTTTGTTTCTGAACTAGAACAAAGTGAACGTAATGAAGGAGGCTTTGGGTCAACTGGACTATGATCATTGGAGTTTCAGGCGTAGCAAGAAGTGGTAAAGATACTCTTGCCAACAATTTTGTAAAGATTTTTAAAAAAATCGGAATCAAGGCTAAAAGATATGCTCTTGCAGACGAGCTTAAAAGAGAAGTTCGCCCATTTCTTAAAAAGAAAACTGGATTGAATTCATTTACTCAAAACGACGACGAAAAGAAAATAATTCGCCCATTTCTTGTTGCTTATGGAACTCATATTCGCAGAGCACTGAATGAAGATTGCTGGATTGATTCTCTTTCTTCATATCTAAAAAAAGATGAGATCGCAATCATTTCTGATGTTCGATACAAAAACGAGGCAGATTGGATTCAAAAAAACGGCTTTCTTATTCATATTTCAAGACTTGATAAAGAAAATAACCGCATTAAGCCAGCAAATGCAGAAGAGATTGAAAATGATCCTATTCTGCAATCTAAAGCAAACGTCTCTTTTGTTTGGCAAACAGTAGAGGGAAATGAAGATAAAAACAATCCATTTTCGCTTTCTGAATATAGCTGGGCTATTTTCGAACAATGTTTCGACTCGGAGGAAATCACAAAATGGCAGACGACTTATCCCTTATTGAACAAATCAAAGTAAGCAATAATGAAAGTTGTTTAAAAGAATTAATAGCTAAACACTCTGGAATTTACTTACAGATTGTTAATCAAACAATTTCTGACAAGTCAAACGTTAACAAAAACGATATTTTTGATGACAAAGACCTTTTCATTTATGAGAAAGCTTTGAAATTCGATCCAAATCGCAACATTAAGTTTTCAACTTATTTAGGAAACGAAATAAAATGGAAATGCTTAAATATTCATAACAAAGCTAAAAAATATGAGTATTGCGATGTTGGAGATCAGTCAGAACATTTAGTTGACAAAGACTATACTAAAGAGTATCTTGATAGAGAATCAATCTCTTTAATTTACGAAAAAGCAGATAAATTTCCCGATTCAAGAGTAAGAAAAATCATTCAAATGCGTTATAGAGATTGCGACAAGAACAAGTTAACTCCTTGGAAAAAGATTGCAAAAAAGTTAAAATTATCCATTCAAGGATGCATTAATATTCACAACAGGTTCATCAAAGAAGTAAAGTACGAATTAAACAATAATTAAACATAAATATGGTAAATAAAACAATCCTCTATGGCTTTCTGGTTGCTGATCCAGAAGCTCGTCACACGAAAACAGGCAAGTGCATCTGTAATCTTCGAATTGCTCATCGCGAAAATTATAAAGACGAAACAAAGGAACCTCTCTATATGAGCGTTGATGTTTGGGATAAGCAAGGAGAAATCTGTGCTAAGAATCTCAAGAAGGGTTCCAGTGTTATTGTTGAAGGTCGCCTAGCTGCTGACACTTACGAAAACAAAGAAGGCAAGAAAACGACAAAGACCTTTATCGTCGCTGATCGTGTTAATTTTGTTCCTCGTTTTGAGAAGTCTGAGAAGTCTGAGAAGAGCGAAAGCTACGCAGGAACGAAGGAAAAAACCGTTGCTCCAAAGAAGGTAGTGGCAACAGTTGAGGAAGAACAAACTTCAACCAGTGGCGAAGAAGGCGACGACATTCCATTTTAATTATGAAGTTGATTTTTGAAGCTCCAATTAATTCTCTTTCTTTTGGAAATGTAGCAATTAATCTTTTGCGCGAGATGTGGCGCAAAAATATTGATGTTGGATTTTTCCCTATTGGTAATATTGATGTTTCTGCTCACAATCTTGAGCCAGAGTTTGCTAATTGGCTTCAAACAGCAGTTAATAATCGTTTTGCTTTTTTGGATAGTGAAGTTCCATCGGTTAAGCTTTGGCACCTAAACGGAAGTGATAACCGTAAAACTGAAAAGCAATATCTAATCACTTTCTACGAAGCGTCTGAACCAACATTTGTAGAAAAGAAACTCGCAAAACTTCAAACAAAAACATTCTTTTGTTCTGATTATGCCACGAATCAATTCGTGAATGCTGGTTGCGACAATAGCGTTCCATTTAAGCTAGGCTTTGATGAAAACTTCCGTATCACGGGCAAAAAATATTTGCCAGAAAGAATTCATTTTGGTCTAATGGGCAAGTTTGAGAAGAGAAAACATACAGCAAAAATCATTAAAACATGGTTGGAAAAGTATGGTAATAATCCAAAGTACCTGCTTTCTTGTTGCGTAACAAACCCTTTCATTCCACAAGATCAGATGCAGCAAATTATTGCTTCTACTCTGGAAGGTAAGAGATATGGTAACATTAATTTCTTGCCATATTTGCAAACCAATTCAGAAGTTAATGATTTCTTGAATGCTATTGACATTGATCTCACAGGTCTTTCATCGAGTGAGGGATGGAATCTTCCAGCTTTCAATGCTACTTGTCTTGGCAAGTGGTCAATCGTACTCCATGAAACAGCCCATAAAGATTGGGCAAACGATAGCAATAGCATTATTGTTAAATCAAGTGGAACAATTCCTATTTACGATGGTATCTTTTTTAAGGAAAATGATATGTTCAATCAAGGAATTGTATTTGACTGGTCAAAAGAATCCGTCTTCGAAGCCTTTGAAAAGGCTGAGCAAAAAGTAGGAGTTATTAATGAAGAGGGAATCAAGCTCTCTAAAGAGTTAACTTATGAAAAAACCCTAAGTCAAATTATTACGCAAATTAATTAGTTTCAATTATTTGGTGTATATATGTGTAATGTACCATAGTATGAATATTAAAATTACACCAGAAAAAGAAGCTTTTATATTAAATAATTTAAATCTTTCTAATAAGATTTTAGCTCAGAAAGTTGAAGTTTGCGAAGGAACTATAGAAGAATTTTTAAGAAAAAGAAATATTAAAAAGGGAAGAAGAACATGGAATATTAACGAAAACTTTTTTGAAAAAGTTGATTCAAAAGAAAAGGCTTACATTCTAGGACTCATTTATTCTGATGGATGGAATAATGTTGCAAATAACTATTGGGGAATTTCTTTGACAGAATCAGATGGATATATTCTTGAGGATATAGCTAAAATTATAGGTTATAATGGACCAATAAAATCCGCGAAGCCATCTTGTAAAAATGGAAGATTTAGAAAAAGACTTGAGGTTTGTAGTAAAAAAATGTGCTCTGATTTGCTTAATCTTGGAGTCAAGCAAGCAAAAAGTTTAATTTTAGATTTTGACGATTCAATTATTAAAAAAGAATTTCTATCAGATTTCTTTAGAGGTTTTTTAGATGGAGATGGAAATATTCAAATTCAAAAAGGAAACAAACATCAAGTTAGATTTACGTCTTCAAGTATATTTTGTAAAAAAGTCAAAGCTTTTTTTGAAAAGGAGTTTGAACTATTTCCAAGTTTATTTGTTTATAAGGCAAATCCATTATCATCAGATTTAAGATTTACAGGACTATCGAATATAATTAAATTGCTTAATTGGATTTATCAAGATAAAGGAAAACTATTCTTAACAAGAAAATTTGAAAAATTTAAAATTATTTTAGATAGAAAGCAAAATAGCTTGAAAACATTATCAAAAAAAACATTATCACTTCCAAAGTATAAAAATATACAAAAAACTCTTAACCAAATCATCTCTCACCTATGAACGAAGACATCACACTACTAATTAAAGCGCCAGGATATAGAAAGCATGAAATTCAAATCAGCTTTGAAGACAGTTATCTATTGATTGACGCAAACAATGAAAAATTTGGCGAATCTCATTTAACAAGATTGCTACCAGAAGACGCGGATATTGACAAAGCAATTGCAAAACTTGAAGATGGCATTTTAGAAATTAAGATTCCGCTCAAACAAAAGCAGAAAAAAATGCTTCAAATTCCATAAAAGAAAGCGGGTTGAAAAACCCGCTTTTTCTTTTTAAAATCAATATGCCTTTATACTGCTATCGCAATCCCGAAACTGGAGAAGAAGTTGAAATTCTTCAAGGAATGAATGACGCTCATGAATTTGTTGACTCTAATGGTTTTAAATGGGACAGAGTATTTTTTGCTCCTAATGCCAGCATTGACACTAAAACAGACGCATTTAGCTCTCAGAAGTTCGTAGAACGCACCGCTTCAAAGAAAGGCTCAATGGGTGATATGCTAGACTACAGCGCTGAAATGAGTGCAAAACGCGCAGAGCAAGCTGGTGGCATTGATCCAGTCAAGAAAAAGTTCTTTGAAAATTATTCTAAAGAAAGAAAAGGCGCAAAACACATGGCAGATAAGCCTAAAATTATTGAAAATAAAAATTTTAAGATTGAGCTATGAATATACCAAAATTTACTGCTCAAGGTTTTTATAAAACTAAAATTCCAGAAAAATCTTGGAAAATGATTCAAGATGTTTTATTAAAACATCTTCACGAAAGAGTTCCTGAATATTCAGACACACACAAAGCAGACTTGAAAGGATGGATTAAATCTGAAACTTTTGAAGTTGCTACGGATTTACTTTCATTAGATCGTTTTCCAGAATTGAAAAAGCAAGTCATTTCAGATATGTATGATCTACTTTCGGAATGGTCTGGAGCTAAATTAAATCCAAAAGGTATTATTTATGGTATTCGATTCTATAAGAATGGAGCCACATTAAAGATGCACACTGATAAAAAAGACACTCACCACATCAGCGTTAACATGAGTGTCGCTTTGGATGGTGAGCCTTGGCTGTTTGACATTGTAGATCACGAAAGAAATAAACATCAAGTCCTAATTGAAGCTGGCGAATGCGTTTATTATGAATCCGCTCTTTGTCTTCATGGTCGAAAGACACCATTTAACGGAAATTATTATGCAAATATGTATTGTCATTTTACTTTAGAATAATGTTTTTTTCAGTTTATAGAACTATTTTTGTACATATTCCTAAAACTGGAGGCTCTAGTTTAGAATTCGCTATTTATAAAAAACATCTTCCAGAAAGCTCTAATCTCGACACAGACTCTTATAAGTTATTTACAATTAGAGGAGCGATGGACGGAATACAAAAATACACTGCTCTCGGACACTCTCACAGCTATATTTCAGAGTATTACAAGTTTTTGCAGGCTAATTCATATTTAAAATTTACTGTATTAAGAAATCCATTTGATCAAGTCACAAGCTTATATAATCAAATGAAAATACTCATGAAGATTCCTTCGCTAGAGCATTTTATCTTATCAGATGAAAAAAACTCATTTAAGAATTTAAACCATTATATCAATCAATATGAATACACTCACTTTAATGGCGAGTTAGCAATTGACAAAGTGTTTGTTTATGATCGTTATCATGAGGCACAAGATTTTGTAGAAAAACAATTCGATTTAAAAATTGACAGAGATAAAAAACTTTGGGCAACAACATATACTGGAGAGGTTTGGTCTAAAGAAATGAAGGACAGGTTCACTTCTGTTCATCATAAATCTATTGATTTATATCATAGATTTTTGAAGCAGTAGTTTTACTATCCTATATGAATCTCGCCTTCTACAAACCAAACAGTAAAAACACTGGATGCGCTTTCTCTTTCCAGCTTTCTAATAAGGGACAGCCAACAGTTTACGTCAACGGCATTCAGCAATTCTCTTGGAATGAACAAACCAAGAATGGATCGTTCTCTGGCAATCGCGAGAACCCAGAAAAGACCATTGCTATCAAGATCAACGAAAATGAAATCGGTGGACTCATCCACGCCATTCGAACTTATAGCGAATGGAAAGCGTTCCATTCATTTGAAGAAAACAAGACTCAAATCTCTTGGACTCGATACAAGAAAAAAGACGGTGCTGATGCTTTTTCTTTTTCTGTTTCGCGCAATGGTAATCAAAAGTTTGGCATGGGCGTTGAACTCGCAGAAGCTGAAACTCTCAGAGTGTTTCTTGAAACCTGCCTAGTCAAGATTTTTGAATCAAAAGCCCAAGCCACAGAATAACATGAGAAAAAAGCGAATCTTAATTCATACAAATTTTTCCCGCCTATTTACTGGATTTGGGAAAAACAATAAAAACATTTTGCGCAAGCTTCATGAAACTGGCAAATATGAACTTATAGAATTCGCTAACGGCTTGCCTTGGGATGCGCCAGATTGCAAATTTCAACCTTGGCAGTGTTATGGCTCCATGCCGAATCCAAATGTCATGGCCCAAATCAGGGGAGATGGAAATAAAGAAAGAGCCGCAAATTATGGCGCTTATGGTATTGATAGCGCCATTGAAAAACTTAAACCAGATGTGTATCTTGGCATTGAGGATGTTTGGGCCTTTAATGGGTTTTGGGACAAACCTTGGTGGAACCACATCACTTCTGCAATCTGGACCACTCTAGATTCGCTTCCAATCCTTCCTGACGCTGTTGACGCAGCGCCAAAGGTCAAGAACTACCTTGTGTGGGCATCGTTCGCAGAAAAGGCTCTAAAAGAGATTGGATACGATCATGTTAAAACCCTCCCTGGAACTCTTGATGTCAATCAGTTCTATAATCTTGGTTCAAAAACTAAAAACGATTTGAGAAAAAAATTCAATCTCAAAGACGAATTTGTTATTGGTTTTGTATTCCGCAATCAACTTAGAAAGAGTGTTCCAAATCTTTTGGACGGCTTCTGTGAATTCAAGGCAAAAAATCCGCAAGCAAAACCAAAGCTCTTACTACACACTCATTGGGTAGAAGGATGGGACATTCCAAGACTTCTGAGAGAAAAGAATATTGATAACTCTGATATTCTCACAACATACTTTTGTAAGAATTGTCGCCAGTATGAAATCAAACCTTATCAAGGTCAAGACCTAAACTGCTCACATTGCAAAGCTCAAAGAAGTGTTTCGACAGCAAATATTGTTCATGGTGTAAATGAGGCTCAATTAAATGAGATTTACAACATCATGGATGTTTATTGCCATCCATTCACAAGCGGTGGTCAAGAAATTCCCGTTCAAGAAGCTAAACTCGCCGAACTCATCACTCTTGTAACAAACTATTCTTGCGGAGAAGACTATTGCACAGATGAGAGCGGAGGTTTGCCTTTGGATTGGTCAGAATATCGTGAGCCAGGAACTCAATTCATCAAAGCTTCCACCAAAGCATTCAGTATTTGTAAACAATTAGATAAAGTTTATAACATGAAGGCTGAAAAACGCGCAGAAATTGGCAAGAAGGCTAGAGATTTTACAATCAATCATTGCTCAATTGAGGTTGTCTGCAAGCAGTTAGAAGAAATGTTTGACAACGCGCCTTTCGTAGAAGATTGGAACATTCAGGAAAGAGTCAAAAATCCAAACTATCAGCCTACAAATATTAAAGACAATGCAGAATGGATCATCGACCTGTATAAAAACATTCTTGGTGAGACAGTTGACTGCAACCACCAAGGATGCTTGCACTGGATTGATCGACTCAAGTCAGACCTCAATAGAGAACAAGTATTAAATCATTTCAAAAATACAGCAGCCACAATCGAACCAAAGGCAATTGATATTGGAGACGTTTTAGGCAAAGATGACGAAGGCAAAAGAATTGCTGTAGTAATGCCGCAATCAGCAGGAGATGTTTTAATGGTGAATTCTCTGCTCCAAAATTTAAAAGAACTATATCCAGAATACAATATCTATTTTATTACTTTGCCGCAATTTTTTGAAATCGTTGATGAGCATCCATGCGTTCATAGGGTGCTGCCATATTCTCCAATTTTTGACAACCTACTTTTTTTAGAGGGGCAAGGAGAGCATAAAGGGTATTTTGAACTAGCATTTTTGCCATTCGTTACAACGCAAAAACACTTCACTTATCAACACAATGGCAAAGATAAGTCTCAATTACAACTAACATAATATGTCGCATCTAGTCGAAGAATACGCTAAAAACTTGGGCGTTAAAATTGGTAAGCCTATTTTTCCAACCCATTATATTCCCGTTATTGATGACAAATACATTACTGTTCACATTGATAACAAAATTGATTCTAAATTTTATGAATTCTTTCCAGAAGTCATAGAGCTTTTAAAAAATCTCTTACACCCATTAGGATATAAAATCTATCAAATTGGTGGAGGAGAAGACCCTCAATTGCCGCTTGTTGACAAATCTTTCCTTGGTTTTTCAAGGAAACAGACATCATACATTGTTAAAAATTCAAGCCTTCACTTGGGCATTGATAGCTTCCCAATTCATCAAGCGAGTGTTTTTGATGTTCCAATTGTTGCTCTTTATTCTCACATTTATCCAAGTCATGCTCATCCATACTGGAGCACTCCGAGTAAGGTTAGGATTTTAGAAGCAGATCGAAATGGACGCAAACCAAGCTACAACTATCACGAAAAGCCAAAATCAATCAACACAATTAAGCCAGAAGATATTGTTAAAAATGTTTGTGAATTGCTAAAGATTCCATATACCAAAAGCATTAACACTAAATTCATTGGAGAGTCTTACTCTCAGGCAGTTATAGAAGTCATTCCTAACTTTTATGGTTTTGCAGAAGAGCTAAAAAACAGGCTTATCAATATTAGAATGGATTATTTTCATAACGAAAATAATTTGATGGCTTGGTGCTCAAATTATGCTTGCCACATTATTTCTGCAAAACCAATTAATGTTCAACTCTTATCTAATTGCAAAAACAATATCAAAAAAATTACTTTTCATATAGAAAACACAACTGATTTCAGCAATGAATATCTTGAATCTATCAAGAATCTTGGACTAGACATTTCATGCAGCACAAAAAACAAAGATCAGATTTCTGAAATTAGAAATTTTTACTTTGATTTTAGAGTTGAACTTGACGAACCTTCAAATCAAGAAAATATTAAAAATCTTTCCGAGATTGCGAACTTGAAATTTTTGACCAAAAAAGATATTTTTTCAAACGGCAAACGTTATGCTTCTAAAGCTCATGCTGATTTAGACAAAGTTTTTGTTGACAGAGCTTCTGATGTGATCTATAATGAGTCTTTCTGGACAGACCTAGATCACTATTTTATTTATGAATCCTAACAAATACAAGCGTAACGAACTCGGCCTCATTGACGGGGTTGAATATAAATTCAACGAAGACGGCTCAATTAACTGGCGAGCAATGATTAAGCCAGAGCATTTGTATCCTAACAAGGACTGGTTTGAAACTCGCAAACTTCAAGTGCCAGACTCTATTGAAGGTCTTGGAGATCACCAACTTCTTGTTAAGTTGGCTGGTATCAAAGAGTTGGCAAGACTCAGAGGCTTCCTAGACGTTCAATTTAAAATTGAAACAATCTCTTCCCATTACGCCACAGCAGTTTGCTGCATTAGTTGGATGCCAAATTATGAAAGCGACGGCAATGCTCAAACATTTACTAGCACAGCAAACGCAACTTCTGAGAATTGTTCTGGATTTGGCATTAAGTTTTTGGAACCTATTGCTGAAAATCGTGCTTTTGTTCGCTCTGTTCGCAATTATCTTAATATTCATATTGTTGGCGATGATGAAATTGATAAGTCTAAAAATAAAGTCGCTTACGAAGAGAGCGAGTCAATCGTTCAATCGCTAACGCCACAGAGCGCTCTCAAAAACTCTGCCAAACAAAACCTTGGCTGCGAAGATTTTGAAGCTTTCAAAAAGCACTTAAGAAAGCTTTGGAAAGACGAAACATACAAGAATGAAGAAGCTGCAAATTGGAATTCTTTTGAAGACATTCCAATCAAAGAAAGCCGTAAACTTCTTTCTATTGTATCTAAATGATTAAAAAGATCACCTCTGGTCAAGAATTTGAAAAAGCATGTAGAGATTTAGAAGAGGTTTTTAAAGAGGAAAATGCCAAATATGGTCATGCGTATTCGCCAATTAATTGGCAATCTGTTATTGATTCCTTTGCACACTCAACAATGCTAAATAGCAATGTTTGTTGCTGGATAAATTTTGAAAATGGATTAGCAGATGGAATGATTATGTTTGTTGACAATATTCATCCATTCTTAAATCAAAGAATATTTATGGAATATTTTTGGTTTAGTAAAAATCCTAAAAAAACATTTGCATTATATAATCAAGCTATCAAATTTGCAAAAAGCAAAGGAATTGAATACATTAATATGAACTGTATTGAAAATCACCCAACATCTGAAAAATTAAAGAAAATTTATCAAAAGATGGGATTTAAAAAAGATTCTGAATCGTATATTAAAAAAATATGAGAAAAACAATCGCAAAACAACTAAGAGCAATCACCAATCCAAAAGACAACTCGATTAATAAAAGAGTTCACAAGCGTTTAAAGAAGCAGTATAATAAGGTTCCGCATTATGCACGAAGAGACTTCATCGAAGCAACCAAACAATTCTACGAATTGGTCGAAAAACAATCTGGGAAGCCTATGGCTCAAGCAGGGGAAGGGTAATAAATACCTTTCTGGAAAGGTAACACTACAGGGACCGAATGGGGAAATTATTACTCAAAATGTCATTGTATTTAAAAATAAATACAAAGAAAAAGACAATCAGCCAGATTATTTAATATTTAAGCCGTTCAATCACCAAGAAGATAATTGAACCCTTCCCCACTGATTTGTTCCAGTGGCAGCATATAAATAAGTTCCAGAAAAAGCTATTTCTCCAATTTTTCCGCTTGCAGTTGCAACTTGCGGAGCTACTACAAGCTTTATAAAACTACCAGTTGAACCCGTAGATACAAATTGTCCAGTTTGACTGTTTGTTACATATCGAAGATCAAAAATACCACTTAATTCTTCATAAGGAAGAACGGTTTTCCACTGTCCAGACTTTACCAAGTAAAGATTTTGCCCAGAACTTCCTGTTTGATAAATTAAAGCTCCATCATAATCAGGTTGAGACTGTGGCGAATTTAAACCAGTAAAAAAATTACCTGTTCTTACTTCAAAAGAAAGAGTCGGTGGAATAGCGTTTGTATAAAATAATTGCTGAGTAGGCTGAAATAAATAACCGCTTACTCCAGAGTTAAAAATATAACCAGGACCAAAATCATCATTTGGTATGAATTTATAATAAACAAATTGATTAGTTGGAACTTCTTCAGCTAAAATAGAAAAATTTTGAGAAGATGCGTTTTGTAAAAAATTTACGGTTTTCAGTAAACCAAAGCCAGAAACAGAATGCTCTTGTCCAATATTTGCGCCAGTGTAAACGTCTAGCGATCTAACAATATAGTTTTCTAGAGAACCAGAGTCAAAGTTAACTGTAAAATTAACCTGCCCAGTCAAGGCACCAGTAATTAACTGATTGATTCCAGTTGTTTCTTGTATTAGAATGGATGAATTATTTGATGGAGGATTATAAAATAATAATTTTTGATCATTTCCATCAATTAAATAATCACCAGAAAACTCTTCAAATCCATCTACAAATACTTGATAATTTGTAGAAAGGAATCCAGTTATGCCTGTTTTTTCAAAAATTTGCAAATCAAAACCACTAGCTAAAGTATAAAAATTAACTTCTGGAGGAGAAAACTTAATTTGGTATTTATTTAAGCTAACTAAAAATTCACCAGAATATACATCATAAAAATTACCGCTATCACTATAGCCAGTAATAGCAAATCCAGAAACATCACCTGTTGGAAAATATGTCCAAGTTGTGACAGTGGGTAAACTAGTAAATCCAGTAATAAAAGGATTTTGAGCACCAGTAATATCAAAGCTAGTCGTTGAAGCATTTCCAGTATAAGACCAAGATGTCAACACTTGATTGACTAGCCCACTTACTTGAGGAGTATAGTAATCTTCTACAGTTACGGAATCAATATTCGCTGGCAAATGATAAATTGTTGATAAAACAGAGTTCTCAACACCTCTGTTTTTTACATTAAACAATAAAGAATAATATCTTTCTCCAGAAGAAGAATTAAAAAGTTCAACATTTTTTTCTTTAGTAAAATTAAAAGACAAACTTCTTTGGTCTGTAGCAAAATTTTCTGCTACAATATAAGGTTCTGATGTTGATGGCCAAGCTCCTGTTGACAACAAAGAAACTCGATAAGAAAAGTCATAAATTCCAAACCCTTGCTTTTGAGCAAGATCAATATCGCTTGTGATTTCATTATCATAAATATCTTTATATTGAAAATTAAAAGCAGAGTCTTTAAATTTTGAATAATAAAAACTAACTCCAGTTCCTACTGAACTCTCAGAAGGATAAAAACCAATTTCTATTGGCGGCGGCGGAGGAGTAAATGGTGGTGTTGGAGTCCAAGGTGGTGGCGGCGGTGTTGGGACAGGCGGCGGTGTTGGGACAGGCGGTATGGGTGTTGGCGTCGGCGGAGGCGTCGGCGGAGGCGTCGGCGGAGGCGTCGGCGGAGGCGTCGGCGGAGGCGTCGGCGAAGGTGTCGGCGGAGGCGTCGGCGGAGGCGTCGGCGGAGGCGTCGGCGGAGGCGTCGGCGGAGGCGTCGGCGGAGGCGTCGGCGGAGGCGTTGGCGAAGGTGTCGGCGAAGGTGTCGGCGAAGGTGTCGGCGAAGGTGTTGGTGGAGGCGTGGGCATATTATCTACTTATTACAAACCCCTGAATAATGCCATTATTTCTTACTGGGGCAGTGTAAGAAAGCACAGTTGTTGTTGAAGAAGAAGTGGCAGATATTGGGTTTGGATAAGAACCAGTATTTCGCGCTGTAACTTTTAGAGTGAATCGACCAACCTCAGTTTGATCTTCAAAAATTGCAGATGTACCAGTTACAATTTGTTTGATGCTTCTATATTTTGGAGTAATCAATTCAACATTGTAGGAGTCTGCATTCGCAACACCCGTCCATTGTCCAGATAAATCAATCTTATCAAATTGCAAGTTCCAATTTCCAGTTGCAAACGTTAAAATTCTTGGGAATTTTAGTTCGTATTGGAATTTGTTTTCTAGTGAAACTGAGTTTCCTTCGCTGACATTAGTGTTTCTCGCAGGTGGGAAAGCAGTAAAGAAATCTTGCATTAATCCTGTTTCGCCTTTTTCAATCTCGCTAAATTTTCCAGTGTCAAATTTTGAAGCAATAACTTCGTACTCGTTTAAGTTTAATTCTTTGATGGATTGAATTTTGTAAATTTGCTGTTTTGTATTAGCGATTGTAATTGAACATGGTGAGCCAACCCGAACATCTTGAAATAGTGGGTAACCAGCACACGCAGTATCAATAAAGAAATTGGAGCCATAACTAAGCGATGGAGAAACTTGCCTTCCTGTGCTTTGGAAGGTTACCCTCATTGGCAAATCTGTTTGGTAAATTTCAGAAATGTTTAATCTACTAGGTGATTTTGCCAAGTTGTAGAAGTCTTCCGACTGAAGTTTTCCCGTTGGAATCAAAACTGAAATCTCTCCTATTAGTCCAGAAGAACTAAAATCAGACGATCTAAGAGAAACATTAGTATAAATAGAATTAGTAACTGGATCAACATTTAAAACTCGGCCAACATGTTTTTTAAGTGTTTTTACTTCATCATTAATAGCAACTAAATCCCCTGGGCGACAGAGCAATGTTTCTAATCCGCCAACAAAAACCACATTTTCGTCTTCATTGATTGTTGAATAAATGATATGTTCGCCAAGTCTCTTAGCATGCGCTCTGCTGGTAATGCCAAAAGTTTGAGCGGTTGTTCTTAAAATACCGCGAGCTTTAATATCATCAGTGTCTTCAACATATTCTATTTTCTGCTTAAATAAATCGTCGCGATCCAAATAAGCAACTTCAATCACATTGTATTGCGAATCTCTACGCTCATTAGAGTAGTTAAACATGCCATCCCTCACATTTGCATTGTTGAAGAAAGCCATGATTGGCTTTAATCTATCGTTCGTAAAGTTGATTTCAGAATTTGTATAGAACATGTTTCCTCTGAAACAAGCAACCAGAGACTTGATTGAATCAAATACATTTGTTTTATCAGCAATTACTCCATTAAAACCATATCTAGGCTCCAAGCCGCCGTCTGTGGAAGGAACTCCAGCAAACACGCCGTTTGAGTCAACTGCATCGCAGTAACGCCCAATCTTATAAAGCTCCCAATAGTTAATCTCAGATGGAGAAACGAAATTACCCAATCCATATCTGCGACTGATTAAAATATCAAATAAGACCCAAACAGGATTATCTGTCCAAGATAATTTAAATGTTCCATCCCAATTACCTTTGTAAATTATTTTTTCATCGCTTGAATTCGATAGTTGATTGAAAGAGGCTAAATTTTTGCCAGCAATGTATCTTTTATCTTGACCATTTGGTTTTAATGGGAAATAATTACTTGGCACAAAAACTTTTTTAAATCGCGCATCATAACTACGAGACGGAATTGAACTGAATGTTCTAGCGTCTAGTTTTAATCCACAAATGGTTGAATATGGATAAGAAAATGGAACATTAATAATTTCTGTAATTTTATTCAAATAAATGTCACGCTTGATAAGAGAAGAGTAGGACTCAGCGGTTACTCTAAAAACTCTTACGAACCTATTTTTATTAGCCTGATAAGGCGGCAATGAAATTGGTCGAGCTATATTTTCTGTCCCAAGAATAAATCTACTGTATTCCTTAATCGCTACTGAATTTTCTTCGCGACCAACATCAATTGATACTGGTGAATTAACTAATCCCCTAACTTGATAGAGTCGAGAAACTACTGACTCCTCCCTTCCATCTAAGCTTTGATAACCGCTTTCAATCCTAAATTCTATAATTGAAGGAATCGAGGTTCCAGCTTCAATAGCTTGATTTTTCCCGTCTGCTTTTAACAGTGTCATGTTTTGATGCGCTGTATCAGTTAGAGATGTAATTTGAAAAGAAACAAAAACTGCATCAACATTTGGGTTGAGAACAATATGAGTGATGTTCGAAGCTGGTTCTGAAGAATATTTTATATAATTTGCATTCCAATTGCTGTAATTTTCATATACACCATTCGCTGTTCTGCCATCATCGCTTCCATTTGAAGCTAAATTCTCAGAAATTATACCATTTTCTGAAGATGCATTGAATTGAGTTTGTACCTGAGTAAATTTTGAAGCTCTACTTACAAGGGTTGAAATACTACTGTATGCCGCGTATGGTCCTCTCAATTGTGAACCAAACTGAACGTCTAAGTAAGTCTTATTAAATAAACTTAATGGTTTTTGGAGATCAGCCCCATCTCTTAGTTCACATGTAGCATTTGCAAAGTTGAATTTTGCACTTGTATATAAAATATTAATTGAATTAATATGAGAAATAATAGCATCAACTCCATTTTTTAACACGAAACCGTTTCTTTGATAAAAGAAAATATAAAAATCTCCCATTGCATAAACTACTCTTTGAAAAGTTGATGCATCACGCGGAATGACTTTATATTGAAAAAATGTTGTGTTTATTTTTTTCTTTTGAGAAAGAATTTTTTTATTTTGTAATTCTGTGTCTTCTAAATCATAATAAACTTGATTATGAATATCATTATTTAAAACAATCAAGTCATCTTTAGAGGGCTTATAAGAAGTTGGTTGCAGTGTATTTAAACTTATTTTTAGGGCCAAAAATGGATAGTCGCTTGATGGATTATCTGGAAAGTCTGGCAAAAGATAAGTTAAAACCTGTCTCACAGAAGAAAAATTAAATTGCGCCCTCAAAAATCTTAACTGTTGAAATACATCATCGTTTGGGTCTGAAGACCCCATCGCAAGATAAGCATTTTCAATATTGACAACTGAATTATAAATTGACTTAGCTATTTCATCTTTTGTTGCTAGAACAGAAAAAGAAATTCCGCTTGAATTCGATCCTTGCAAATCACTAAGGCTAGAAGTTGGTGTTTCAGCAAAAACAGAATTTGGATAAAATTTATTTCGGAAAGCATTGCCAATAAAACTCAAATCATAACTATTCAAGACTCTTGATGATTCGCTGCCAATAGGCTGTCTAATAACAACATCTTGTAAATAAATCCCCTCAAACAAACGAATGTTATCAACGTATTCTCCGTTTACGCTAACTAAACCATCAATTTCTCCATCAGAGATAAGATCAATATTTTCAACATAATCATAAGATGAAATAGCTTGCAAATCGCCCAACTTTGGCGGTTTTAAAGTTGGTGGAGGTGGAGGTGGAGGTGCTCCGCCGCCGCCCTTTTTTTTGCCAAAAGCACCAACGATTCCTTTTATATATTTTTTAGAAAAATGATTCATTTTAATATTTTAGCTAAATAAATCGGAGAAACTGAATCCAACCCCTTGGCTTGCAACGACGGCTACTTGGTTGGCAGATTTTTTTTCAGTTGAATTTAAAAACTCATCTGCAAGAGTTAAAGTTAATGGGAAAGACTTGACTGAGCTTTGAATAACAGCAGAGCCAATCTTAATGCGGCCATAAACAAGAGGCACTGGGTTGCCTTGTTCTTCGATGTTTTCTCTGTTTGAAAAAGATAAAGAGCGAGAATTAGCAGAGGAAGTAGCTGTTGCTCCAGGAATTTCTGGGTACGATTGTTTTCCAGCTTGAATATAAGAATACACGGCATTAGCAATTGAAACAACAACGGAAACAACCGACCAAATTAAGGCTGCTGTTTTAGCGGCAACTCCTACAGCAACTAATATACCAGAACCCAAAATACAAGGAGTAAAATCAATTTTTTTTATTTTATTCTTTCTTGAGCAAGAACTGCCTTGAATCCATTGATCATCAGCAACAATTGTATAAACAATATTTTTTCTTAAAAGGTCTTTAAGGTCTTTGTTAAAATCTTCGTAATTAGCCTCTAATGCGCGAATAACATCTTTAGGCTCTTTAATAGAAAATTTATGCAATTTTCCATATTTTTGCCCTAAAATACCATGTAAATGAATTTCTGTCATAAATAACCTTTTACCTTCTTTAGAGTATTTACATCTACTTCGTGATTATTTGGTTCATAAATAGCAAATTTCTTTGTATCCAAAGAATAAACAATAGAAGGAAGACATGTAGCTTCGGCATTAGAAATGTCCATCTCTGAAAATGATTCGTCACCGACGATATGAGAGTGAAACAGTGAAATAAACTCATATTCTTTTTTGAATTTTAAATAATCAAGAGGATCAACGCAAAAAAAGTCTTTTGGATTTGGAGAGCGATTGCTGACAAATTGAGCGATATAGCTTTTATCTTTTTTGCCAATAAAGCCGCAACACTCTAAAGAAAAATATCTATCACAGTGCTCACGAACAGATTGAAGAAGTTTTTTAAAACTTTTATTTTCTAAGAAAGGATTGTCCATATTTATAATTGTCTGTTGCTGGGAAACCTCCAAATGGCAAATAAAATTTTGTTGTATCGGCTGTCTGTTCACTAGGAACAGGATTGTAAACTGAATTTATCGGAGCAAAAGGGTTTTCAGGAATACCACCATAAGTAATTGATTGATTGTAAAATCTCTTTTTACATGCGCCAATAGACTTGGAGCATCCATCCTTTTCCCAAGGCACGTTATCTAATCCAGGTATATTATTTTCAGAGGATAGATGTTTTTCTTTGCAAACATACCAAGTTCTAAATGGGTCTTTAGGTGTTGAAACATACGCAATAGCTCCAACATCATAAGTAATTCCATAGCGCCACTCATTGTTTGTGCTCTCAAAGTTAAAAGAGCCTCTTGGAACATAAGTAAATGAAGAATCATCTTCTTGGCAAACTGGAGGGCCAAAATAATGACATCCCAAACCACGATACTGCCAATAGCAATATCTTCCCATTACCAATCTCCCAGGAATGGAAAAGTTTTCCAAGTCAAATGGAGCAGTCAATTCAAACTCTACAAGAGACTTGTTTTCCTGAGTTTTTTGAGAAATCACATAAGAGTCGCGAGAAATTTCTGAATTTGGGTCTGCTACTCCATAAGGATTAATCCCTCCCTCAAAATTTACGTCGTCAATATACTTGACAAAAATCTTAGTTCTTTCCAGCTTGGCAAATTTAAAATCATTTTTTCGACGCAAGACTTGACTAATAATCAAATCCTCATTACTGATTCTAATTTTTGGGCGACTAATTCTATTGAAAATATTTGATTCAAAATCCTCGACTTCAACAGCCAAAGGAACATAAGCAGTATTATTAAAAACAATTTTTCCTTCTAAACCATTTGAGCAAGGATGAAATGGAAAGAAAGAGTCAGGCTCATTAACCGTATCATAATAGATTTTGTAAAACTCTAATACGGCTGTTGGTTCTAAATCAAGTAAGTCTTTAGAAACTTTGTTGTTGATGGGCATGACTACAAATAATAACTATTTAAACTATAAATTACACGAATTTTTAGGAGATTTCTCTGAGCAGGGAAAACTGTTTGAACTTTACTTGCGTTTTAATGAGAGATCAACGCCTTTCCCCGTAAAGGCTAAGACCTCTTCTGGTAAAAGAGAAGAGTTAGTTGACTATTTTGACGGACTAATTGAAACAGGCCCAATAATTTACGCACGAAATGAAAACACGGGAGAGATTTTGGTCTTTATAGCTTTTGATTTACAACTAAATTCTTTATATATACCGCAGAGTTTGGAGAAAATGATTCAACAAAAACCACAATCAGAATACTGCGAACTTGTTTTTGCAGCTTCGGAGTCTTCGCTCCCCATCTTAAAAAATGCAGTAGCTGATATTTTAAACTTGCTAAAAAGCAAATATAGAGTACAATATATCGTGGGAAACATCAATCGCGAACATAAAAAAGAAAAATTCATAAAAACAATTCAAAGAATTTTTGATTTCAAAGTAATCCAAGATTTTCTCATCTATGAAATACCGTAATCGCTTTGACAGAACAGGAGAGTGTTCCGAGAAAGGACACGACGCAGAAAGCTTGTTCACTTCAATCGCGGAAAAACAAGGTTGGAAAGCTGTTCAAGCGGATCGCAAGCAGCAACTCTCACACATTGATGTGTTTCTCTCAAAAGAGGGCTATCCTATTTACTCAATAGACATTAAAGCTAGAAAAAAAATCAAAAGAAGCGATTCTGAGACAAGCGATGATTTGATTTGGGTTGAGTTTTTAAATGTCGCAGGCAATGCTGGATGGTTAATTGGAGCCGCAGAATTCATTGCTTTTGAAAGAGAGAATGATTTTATCATGGTTAATCGCTCTGCCCTATGGAAGCTTTGCCTCAAGCTAGTTGACCAAGATAGCCGCGTAGATGCGTCAAAAAACGCTCTCTACAAGATATATCAACGCAAGGGTCGCAAAGACGAGATTTCAATCATCAAGTTCTCTGATATTTTTGATAACTTAAAATTTAAAGTTTGGCCAAAATGCTAGAGTTTACTCCATGTAGTCATAAATGGATTTGGAGCGTGATTTTCATTCGCATTCCTAAAAATGCCAGTACTTCTATTTATTCTCATCTTGGTGATTTTAATTTAATTAAGAAGCATGAGAAAATTTTTAATGACGCTTTATTTAAAAATAAACTTTATAAAAAATGCTTTTCTCCAACGCATGCCAAACCAAATGAAATTTATGGTATTTTTGGTAACTTAGTTAAAAATTACATGTCATTTGCTATTGTGAGAAATCCTTTTGATCGAGCAGTGTCCATGTTTCAATTTGCCAAAGAAAATAAGCTTGGAGATTTGTACAATTATTCTAACGATATTGCTTTTGAAGATTTTTGCGAAATTATGGAAGAAAATCACGCGAATAACACAAAAGACTTTCTTGGCACTCATCAACAAATTGAATGGCTCAACGGAGCATTTCAGCCAAACTTTATTTTGCGTTTTGAAAATCTTAAAAATGATTTTAAAGAAATGCTTGATGCTTGCGAAATAAAACACATCACTGCTGATATTCCTCACGAAAATTCAAGCAAAAGATCAGATTATAAAGATTATTACAATTCGAACACGAAAAAGATAATTGAAAAAATTTTTGAAAAAGACATTGACACTTTCAAATATCTATATTAAAATAATAAATGACTGGAAAAATTAAAATAATTGGGGCAAATAACAAATCCCACTTGGATTGGATGGAAAAAGAATTCGAAAATTGCAGCATCTCTTTTGATGGAAACACCCTGCATTATGTGAAAGTTCCTGATCGCGGAGAATTTCCATTTGAAATTTACAAGACGCTCTTGATTGAGGATCGCTTTATCATCGAAGGCTATGCTCACATCGAAGATTCTTTGGGCCGTTTGGCAATTGAATTCTTTCCTCAATGAAATACTTAATCATTGATTCTCACAAGGGTTCAATAAAAGAACCTCAAAACTTGCACTGGTTAAACGCCAAAAAGATCAAAGACTTCTTGATTCAAAGTGGTCATGAGGCAGACCTCATCTGGAGCTACCCAACAGTTAATGACAGCATTAAAAGTGGCTATGATCGAATCATCTTCAATCATGCAAGTCACTACTCTTATGTTGACTATGCTTGGCTAAAGGCTAGCCCAGAAGCAAAAATCTTTTATATTTCTAACGAATATAATTTAGGAGAGCCAAGAGCACTCTGGATTGGAATTAAAGAAGGTCGCCGCTATGAGGTTATCTCTAATCATGGGCCAAGTATTTCAAAAATCGTTGAAAAATACTTGAATGGTTGGAATTTTGTCAATCTTAACTCTTTGATTTTCAATCCAAAAGAAATAATTGCCGAAAAGCAAGGTTGCATTTATTACGGTTCTTTTCGTAAAAATCGTGAACCGTCCTTTCGTAAATACTTAAAGGGCAAAGTAACCGTTTCAACACATCAAAAAAATCGTGAAAAATTTAACACAATTGGAGTCAGCGGGCCATTTATTGACCGCATCAACTGGTCAAAAGAAGGACTCTCTAATTTCCAGACTAGCCTCTACATTGAGGATGAAATTAACCACCACAACTATAATGGTTTGGCTAACCGATTCTACGAAGCTCTCAATTATAATGTTCTTACTCTATTCGACTATAGCTGTAAAAATACCATTTCCATGTCTGGTTATGACATACCTTCTTATTGCATCATTGATAATGAAAAAGAATTAGTTGGGAAAACCCAGTTCCTTCTTTCTGAAATTAAAAGCTATTGTCTAAACAGTTGGAAAGAAAAAGCGCTAGAAGAATCAAAAGAAGCCTTGACAAAAATCCTTACTATTGTAGAATAATAAGCACCACAGTAAACACAAACAAAAACAAATAAATAAAAAAATCCCTATGAGCAATACTCTTGCCAAGGCAATTGAAAAAAGCAAGCCAGAACAGATTGACCTCTGTTGGGCAGTCTTAAAGTATAAGGAAATCGGCGTTCTTCGAAAGATCAAAGCTCTTTGTTCAGCATTTGGCTTGAACTTGGAGCAGGTAACTTCCGAGCTACCAAAAGACGAGAATGAACGCATCATTGACTGGGAAACTCGTCACATGATTCACGATTCCCTTATCAAAATGAGCACAAGCAACAAGCAATAACGAACAATAACATGCAAAAGAAATCAGGTATTAAGTGGTATTCAGTTTATAATCAAAAAGGCGATCATCAAGCTTCTTACGATCAGTATTTCGCTGATGCGTATGTTTGGGCCATGGATTGCGCTAAGCACATTGGCGGCTACATCTGTGAGTGTGAGGCTGGTCAAGAGGAAAAGACTATTTTTAACGCGCTTAAAAAGCATTCGTGAAAATACTGGATGCAATTCCTTTGTTATTGCAGCTTGGGGTCGAATACCTCAAGCTGCGTAATAAATCTTTTCTTTTTGATGTTCTAGAGAAGTTTGACTCTAGAATTGATAAACTCTCAAGCGAGAGAGACAAGGTAAGAAACATTCCAAACTCGCAAGCTCAAAAGAAAGCTGACAATCTAAACGAAGAAATTATTGAAGAGCAGCAAAAAATGCACTCTTTCTTAACAGATTTCAAAAAATGAAAAAGTTAACTATTATTCTACTTGCTTGTGGCTGTTGCCAGACAAAACCCATTCCCGATAGGGAATTTAATCAGCAACCTCCAGAATTATTTCTGCCCCCAAAGTCTGTTGTGATTACAACAGAAGGCAAATACGTCAGCGGAGATGTCACAGAAATCTGGCATTCTCACAAAAAATACTCTGTTCTTCAAGACGAGATTTCTAAATTTAGACCACACAATTCCAATCAATGAGCGAATTCAAAGAACAAGAGCTTTCCGATTGGGGGAACAGCCAAGGTTGGAATGATTTTTTTACTCAATTTAATGAGTATCTAAGATCATTAGCTTACTCCTATAAGCTGCCTTCACAGGACGTTGATGACGTTGTGCAAGAAGTGTTTGTTTCAATGGCAAACTACTTCAAAGAAAACAAGTTCGACTCTGCCAAAGGCAAGATTCATTCTTGGGTAACAACATTCGCCAAGTGGCGCATGGTGGACATTATTCGCCGCAATCAAAGGAAAAACAAGCGAATCACCAGCGGCGATGACCTTTTGATGGAAATGCATCCTGATGAAAAACAAGATTTTCATGCTTCGCAAGAAAAATCTTATCAGAGAGAGCTTCTCATGCAAGCTTTTGAAAATCTAGGCAGAGATCATAAAAGCAAAGACTATATGATTTTTAATGATTTGTACTTTAATGATTTAAAAAATGAAAATCTAATGCTTAAATATAAGATCAATTCTAGCGCTATTTATATTGCCAAACATAGAATTATTAAAAAAATCAAAGAAGAAATTAATCATATTCTTTGTTCGCAGCCTAATTATTAAATATGTTGATTCGCATTTTTAAAGCTGGAGTTTCTACAGAAAGAGTCGAACTTCATGAAAGAGAAGGACAAAACTTAATTTTTAAGTTTCTTAAAACTGAGAACAAGGCTTTTCGCGAAATTCAAGCTTATAAAAAATTAATTTTTTGCCCATTTGTGCCTAAAATGATTCAGAGTTCAATTGATGATAAATTAATTATTACTGAATATAAAGGGCATTCTTTAAATTTAAGGTACTCTCCTAAAGAGAGAAAACAATTTAAAACTCGCATTCAAGAAATGAATCATGAATTGATCCATACCTATGGTGTACATCATAACGATATTCGTTGGAAGAATGTGGTTGAATCTGATAGTGGTGAATTGTTTTTAATTGATTTTGAATCTTGGACTTCTTTTGCTCATGGTTCAAGAGAACGCGATCCTGAAAAAATCTTGTCTTGACAAGGAGCAGCAGAGTGGTATTGTAAACCATGAACCTATCACTTTGCTGCATCTCAAAAACACTGTCTGACAACGGGCAGAATTTTCGCTCCATGACTTACACGCAGTTTGCCAAACTGCCTCGTAACGTTGCTATACAAGAGCTTTCCGAGCGAATCTTGCATAATTTCAAGATGACACTCAATACTATTCGTTTTTGCCAACTGAATAATATTCAAGGCTATCGTCTCTCATCTTCTCTTGCTCCAGTTCTAACGCACAAAGATGTGTTGCTTCGCATTGCAGACTTGCCTAATTACGCAAGCATTGTTGCTGTTTGCAATTCAATCAAGCAGTCGCTCTCTTCTCATCCGATTCGTTTGTCAGCGCACCCAAGCGAATACATCACGCTATCTTCCAGCAATCAAGACTGCATCAACAACAGCATTCTTGACCTACAGCAGCATGCAGAGATTTTTGACCTGCTTGATTTGCCGCAAGACTATCGTTCGCCTCTTAACATACATGTGCGCAAAGATGGCGATCCTCAAACCATTGCAGACAATGTTCTGCGAGTTTACGACCAATTGCCAGACAATATCCGCAAGCGTCTTGTGCTCGAAAACAATGACAATGCCAAAGGTGTTTGGGGCATCAAGAATCTTATCAAGTACTTTTATAATTCGCGCAAGATTCCTGTCACTTATGATTCATTGCATCATAGTATTTTGCACGACGATTTGACTGCCGAAGAAGCCTTCAATCTTGCTTATGATACTTGGCCAACCACTCCACTGTTTCATTACAGCGAGGGCATTGACGGCACTCGCAAGCATGCTGATATGCCAGCTTCAATTCCTAATAGTTTTGGCCGCGATGTTTATTGGGATACAGAATTAAAATTTAAAGATTTAGCTATTTTCCGCATTCGCGAATTGACAAAGGAAAAAATCTCTGCATAATTCAAATATGAATAAAGACCTCTGGTATAAAAAGCCCCGCAGCCTCGAATGGAACCCACGCGATGACACTGTAGGCTGGAGCGCTTGGGAAAAGCAAACAAAGAAAGATTATCCAATCCAATACTTCTTTCGAGAGGATGTTCGCCTGTATTTTAGCATCATGTGGCGCAGAATCGAAGATTTCAAATATAAGATTCAATGCTTTTTCTTTCCTAAGCATCAAGAAATTCGTAAAGCAATTCCCCGCACTTGGGCTGACATTAGTAGTCTTGTTGTTGATGTTAATTTTGCAATGATTCTCAGCTTTAAAAAAGAGGCTGATGAGTCTTTTGTTAATTGGGATGGAACACCGCAGCATCGTGAATTCAAGAACTGGCTTGATTCTTCCGCTCATTGGATTACTGTTGGTAAACCAAACTGTGAATCGCAAGCAAATACTCTTCATCCTTCGCATCCTCTTACAGACCTTCAAAAAAGCAAATCCTATGAAGAACTCTATGGAGAGCTTAATAAAATGGAGAAACTTATTAGCGAAACTGACTCTAACATCCTCAAGCAAATGATTGACTATCGCGAATACATGTGGACATGAAAATCAATAAAGAAGAACTATACAAACTATACATGCAAGAAGTAGAGGCTATTTGTGAAGTTTGTGATTGGAAAACTAATTTCAGTGCAGAAGAATGCGTTAACATTGTCTCATATCTTTTAGAAGAAAATCCCAAATTAATAAATCATGAATAATTGTAGAAATCAAAATAAATGAAAGCAGAATTACTTAATCATTTCGGCAGCGATCTAATGATCGCAAATATCGCTAGAGTTTCCTATAACAAAGAGAGTGCAGAGCTTGGAGAAAAAGACGCAAAGCTTATTAATTTTCTTGCTAAACATGGGCACACTTCTCCTTTTAGACACCCACAACTTCAATTTAGAATTGAGTGTCCTATTTTTGTAGAACGCCAATTATTTACTCATCAAATTGGCTGGGCGCGTAATAGCATTAGCGGCAGATATGTAGATTTTTCTGACTCTTACTGGCTTCCTGAAAAACTTCGTTTTCAATCTCAAGACAGTAAACAAGGAAGTGCTGGCGACATTCCCGAAGATAAAAATGAATATTTTCTTTCTAAGATGCGTTCTGTAATTGAACAAGCTCAGAAAGTTTACAATGAAATGAGTGAATTTGGCATCGCTAAAGAACAATGCAGAATTCATCTTCCTCTTGCACTAGAAACCAAATTTATCTGGACTGGCAGCTTACAAGCTTTTATTCACCTGTGCAGTCTTCGCCTAAAAAAAGATGCTCAACAAGAAACTAGAGAATTAGTTACAGCTATGCTCGAACTCGTTAAAAATATTGAAGGCAATCCCTTCAAATACACACTTGACGCTTTTGGATATTAAGCTATATTAGATCAAATAATATGTTAGATTTTGATAAACTGCATAAATGTGAAAAATGTGGTGAACGCTTAATAATCTTCCCTATAGGCTCTCCACTTAATACTTGGTTTTATGAAAATGGAAAATGGGTGCATAAATGCTCTGAATTAATTAAAAAATAATATGAAACTAAAAGGCTTCACGAACTACAAACAGATTGTCGCATCTGTCGCTCGCTATGACTACATTACAGTAGGAGAGGGAGCAGACTATATCATGGCTGATGGTGGTCAGCCCAATATTGGAGATTCAGAACCTTATGGTAGATTTTGGGGAGTAAAAATTTGGTTTGAGGTTCCACAAACTTTTGCAGAACTCTATAATGATTGGAGGGAAAATTTCGGCGAAAAAAGAAAATACGGAGTTTGGAATTATAATGAAGTAAAAATTCTAAGCCCCGAAGAATTCCCAAACACTGAAAGTTTTGAGTGGCAAGCTGAAAACTCTATCTGGGGAACGTTTGGAATTAATGGCGATGAACCCATTTCTTTTGTGATGCTCAAAGATTGCTCACGCGATCACTTAAAAAAGATCAAAGAATTATGCGAAAAAAGATCAGATAAATCATTCCTAAAAATAGTAAATTTTTGGCTCGATCAAAAGTGTAAAGAGTAGTATGATTACTTGGATTCTCACTCATCAACTTGATCTTGTTCACGCTGTTACTGCTGTTGTTGCAGCAGCTTCTGCTATTGCTGCACTCACACCTACTCCCAAAGACAACAATTGGGTTGGCAAACTCTACAAGATTGTGGATTGGCTAGCTCTCAATGTTGGCAAGGCCAAAGATAAATAATACCCCTCTTATAGACTTCGGTTTGTAGGACGCAGGGCGGCTCTATTTGGAGCCGCCCTTGCATTTTTATCATTTTTACGAAAGAGTTCGAAATATTTTTCCGATAATGCTTCAAACTTACCAAGGATTTTTTGCGGGAAATTTCTGTAAAAACATTTGCTATAAATATTTACGCTTTTAGAAATCCACTTGCGCGAATGAGCCATATACAAGTAGGAAAACATGTAAGCATTAGCAGACTGAGCGTAATTTTCTGGCGAAATAATGTGCGACCATCTCTTTTTTATTTTTTTAATGGACCGTCTTTCGCAGTCAGACTCAAGAGAGATCACAGATTTGACGCTCTCTGTTGGGTCTTTAATATTTTTTGTTTTCGATAGCCAATCAAAAAAATAAGTTATATTGCGGGAAACTTTTGGATCGTGCCAATCTGATTGGTGATTGAGCCACTGGTCAAAATGAGAATCCTCATGAACAAGAATAGCAATCACCCATTTCAAAGGGCTGTTGATTGCAATTGCAAGTTCTTTATGAGAGTCGGAAAAGAAACCGCCGCAACTTCCACTACCAGAATACACCTTGCACCCACTCGACACGCGAAATTTGACTTGGTGTTTTTTACATTTTTCGCTGATTTCTTGAAAATAGTCTTGAACATCTTTTGGAAAAGAGTTTAAAATAGAGCGAGCTTTCTTATCTATTTTCACAGTAATACTTACACCTTGAGCATCGTATGTTTAATATGAAAAAGACTAGCTTTGACGATTCTTGGAAGTTTTGGATTTGGGATAATGTTCGTAGAGGTTCTCAAAAACGAGAATTAGCACAGATTTTACTTGAAAAAGGCTTTGATGAAAGCTTGATTATCACAGAATTCTCCATGCCAGACATTCTTGAAAAAATTAAAGACGCGCCCCCTGCTCTTGAAATCGAGAATTTAACAACTAAATTTGGCGCAGAAAAGCTGTCTGATAAATTAAATATCTTTAAAATCAAAAACGCCCTAACAGAAGACCAGTGCGTTCGCATGATTCAAGTCATCAGGAATCGCTGTCAAAAGTCTTCTGTGATTGACTACGACAATGGAGGCAGTAAGATTTCTGACTTTCGCACAAGCTCGACTGCTCATTTGTTTCGCAAGTCTGATCCTGTGATTGATGAAATCGAAGATGCAATTTCAAAAATCATTAATATTCCAGAAAAATACAGCGAACAAATTCAGGGCCAATACTATAAAGTTGGCGAAGAATTTAAACCTCATTTTGATTCTTTCTTTCCTTTGACAGAACAGCAAAGACGAGAGTTGGAACTACATGGAAACCGCACTTGGACTGCCATGATCTACTTGAATGACACTCCCAAGGGTGGACACACTAAATTCACAGAAATAGATTTAGAAACAAAACCCGAAACTGGCACAATGATTTTGTGGCAAAACACCAAAGACGGTTCTAACATTCCCGAATCAAAGCATTGGGGCATGCCAGTCGAAGAGGGCGAAAAGTTTATTTTGACAAAATGGTTTCGCGAAAAACCTTATCAAAACATTTGACTCTCTCCAAAAGAGAGCTACATTAAAGAATGGACACCATCATCTGTTTTATCATCATGCTAATTGCTGCTCTTTCTGTTAAAGAACCATTTTTTACAACTATTTTTAAACGATAAAATGAGACGCGCTGTTTACACTGGCAAAAACGAAAGAGACATTAATTATGGCCAAACTGGTTGGCTAGATGAAGCAAACGAAATCTTCATTCCAGACGGAACAAAAGACCGCTATAGCATTCCAGTTACAATTTCTAATTTCTATTTTATAGATTAATATGGACGAACAAATACTCAAAGACCAAATCAGTCAATTACAAACCGATCTCGAAATCATGAGAAAGAAAAAGGAATACTATGAGCAATTTTATTCTCCCTGTTTAGGCATTTATTATGGTCGCATTGCAATGAGTGACGATGCTATCATTGACAACATTAAAAAGATCGAAAATCTTTTGAGAGAACCAAACTTTAACTAATAAAAAAAATGGGCCTTTTTGACACTATCATTTTTAACAAATCCGTTATTCAAGGAACGGACCCCAAAGTTGACAAATATTTAACCCTTTTGGGTGAAAACGAACTTGGTTGGCAAACCAAAGATTTTGACTGTTTATTGTCAAATTTCTTTATTGAAGAAGGTAAGCTTTTTGAGGAGAAAGTCGAAAAAAGATGGGTTGAGGAAAACGGCCCTTTTGGAGGCTTCTTGGAACCGATTTCAAAAGAAAAAATTCCATACAATAAAACCTGCACAATTAATGCTTACGACTCTTTACAGTCCGAAACAGTTGATATTTGGATTGAAATGGATTTTGTATTTATTGATGGAGTTTTGCAAAAAACCTCTCTAGTAAAATATGAAGAGACGAATTCAGCAGAAAGATTAGAGCGCTTAGCAAAATTTCAAAAAGAAGTATCAGAATCCATTAAATTTGGAAAAACCTTTAGGGGTAAAATGCAGAGAGCTTTTGGCAATTTTTTAGGTCTAGTCTCACGCAAGATTATTAATCTCGGCGATTATATTCGGCTAATTTCATACAAACTTTAATATGGAAGATTTCTCAACACGTTTAATGAACAAATACCCAAGCTTGTTTTACAAGAACGAACTTGGAGAAACAGAGTGCCCATGCGGAATTTGGGTTCCTCAAGGGTGGGAGAAAATCGTTGATGATCTTTGTGGCGCAATTAAGGATTACTTAACCCTCACCTATCGCACAGAAAAAGAGATCATTTCTAAAAAATACTACACTTGGCATTACTTATACTTGTTCCTTAGTAGAATTCATCCTTGGCTCATGAAGCATTTTCCAAAGCTAAAAGCCATCGAACTAAATAAATCATTTTGTAAACTTCTTCGTAATGTTTTTGGCAGAGCGAATAAATATACAAAATGGAAAAAAATCTATCCGCCACAGGTAAAAATCGACCAAAT